>Ga0265327_10000328_pt1 | contig 90489 bp, 81 predicted proteins | sample 41621metaG_FD_202089 | JGI IMG/M metagenome (GOLD analysis project Ga0265327, IMG submission 202089) | Rhizosphere microbial communities from Carex aquatilis grown in University of Washington, Seatle, WA, United States - 4-16-21 metaG | ecosystem: Host-associated > Plants > Roots > Rhizosphere...
AGCAAAGAGATGAGATTATGACTTGCTTTTGATTCGCTCGTCAAGGGCCTTGTGAGAAATTTTTTGAATCAGCCCGAAGGCCAACACCGCATCTCCCTCAAGACCGCCAGACTCAAACATCAAGCCCGGCAACCTCGTCCACACCTCAAACTTCGCTTCACCGTCAAATCGGTGAACAGCTCTGTGTTCAGCGCAGCCTTAGACTGTAGCACAGGTTTTTGTGAGCTTGCAAGCAAGGCTCAACTTTCTTCGCCAAAGATGGCTTCTCGCCTGGCGCGGATCGTCGGCAGCATCGCTGCGATCACCAGCAGTGCGGCAGCGACGAGCAGCCCGGCGGAGAGCGGCCTGGTGACAAAGGTGCTCCAGTCTCCTTGCGAGGTCTGCAGCGCGTGGCGCAGGTTCTCTTCCATCAAGGGACCGAAGATGAAGCCCAGCAGCAGCGGCGCCGGCTCGCAGCCCAGCTTGTGCAAGACATAGCCGACCAAGGCGAAGAACGCCACCATATAGACGTCCAGCCCTTCGTTGCCCAGCGTGTAGGCGCCGATGCAGCAGAACACCACAACGGCCGGGAACACAAAGCGATAGGGCACGCCCAGCAGCCGGACCCAGATACCCATCAGCGGCAGGTGGAGCACGACCAGCATCAGATGACCCACCCACATGGAGGCGATCAGGCCCCAGAACAGCGCGGGGCTGCTGTTCATCACCTGCGGGCCGGGCTGGATGCCCTTGAGCGTCATGGCACCCACCATCAACGCCGTCACGGCATTGGGTGGGATGCCCAGGGTCAGCATGGGGATGAAGCGGGTCTGCGCGCCTGCGTTGTTGGCGCTCTCCGGGCCCGCCACGCCCTGGATGGCGCCCTTGCCGAAGGCGACGCGTGGCTGGCGGATCAGCTTCTTCTCTAGAGAATAGGAAGCAAAGGAGGCCAGCAAGGCGCCACCGCCGGGCAGCACACCCAAGAGGCTACCCAGGCCCGTGCCGCGCAAGACCGAGGGCCAGGCCTCCTTGAAGTCCTGCCGCGTCGGCCACAGGCCCTTCAGGTCCCTGGTGGACACATCCCGCTTCTCAGCAGGCTGCCCCAGCTTCGCGATGATTTCGCCAAGGCCGAAGATGCCCATCGCGATGACCACGAAACTGATGCCGCCGGAAAGCTGCGGGATGTCAAAGGAGAAGCGCGCCGCGCCCGAGATCAGGTCACGGTTGACCTGCCCCAGCAGCAGGCCCAGCACGATCATGGCAATGGCCTTGATCAGAGAGCCGGAGGCCAGCACCACGGCGCCGATCAATCCGAGCACCATCAGCGAGAAATACTCTGCTGCATCGAACTGGGAGGCCAGCTTCGTCAGCGGCACGGCAAAGGTGGCGATGATCACCGTGCCCACGCATCCGGCAAAGAAGGAACCCAACCCCGCCGCCGCCAGTGCCGCACCCGCTCTGCCCTGCCGGGCCATCTGTTGGCCATCGAGGGTCGTCACCGCCGAACTGGATTCGCCCGGCGTGTTGATCAGGATCGCCATCGTCGAGCCACCGTACTGGGCGCCGTAATAGACACCGGCCAGCATGATCAGCGCCGGCGTCGCATCCATGGAATGGAGGTACGGCAGCAGCATCGCGATGGTCGCTACCGGCCCGAGGCCGGGCAACACACCGATCAAGATGCCCAGCAGCGTGCCAACGAAGGCATACAGCAGATTCTGGGACGTCAGCGCCGTGCTGAAGCCCAGGGCCAGGTTGTTGAGCCAGTCCACGCCGCTCGCCCTCACCCGCCGGCGAAGCTGGGCCAGACCGGCATCGCCAGCTTCAAGCCCCAGATGAAGATCGCCCAACTGGCGGCGGTCAGCACCACCGCATTGAGCACTGCCTCGCGCCAGCGGAACTCCTCGCCGGCCCAGGCCACCATGACGACCAGCAGCGGCACGGTCAGCACCAGCCCCAGGCGCGGCAGCAGCAGACCGAAGGCCACAATGGCCAGGACGACCCAGAGCAGCGGCCGCCAGGCCATCTTGCCGATCCGGTCACCACCTTCGGATTCGATGCTCAGGGCCTTGAACAGCACCATGCCGCCGAGCAGCGCCAGCAGCAAGCCGAGCCCGAAAGGGAGATAGCCCGGCCCCGGCTGCTCCGAGCTGCCAAAGCCGTATTCGGTGGCCCCCCAGGCAAACGCAAGCCCGACCACCAGGAACATCAAACCCGAGCAGAAGTCCTTCTGGCTCTTGATCTTCATTGCAAGCACTCCAACGCATGACAGCCGCGCGATTCTGGCGGCAGCCCGGTCAAGTGCTTCTCAGGTTTACACGTACGCTTGTATCCAAGCGTTTGCGCCAACTCAGCCTTCCCACTGCGGCGTGCTGCGCAGCACTTCCTCCAGCGTGGTCTGGCCTTCTGCCACCTTCATGGCGCCAGCCAGGCGCAGTGGGCGCAAACCTTCCTGCATGGACAAGCGCCGCAAGGCCGGCATGTCCGTCGTCGGGTGGAGATGGGCCTTGACCGGCTCACTGAGCATGAGCAACTCGTAAAGGCCGGCGCGCCCTCGGAAGCCCGTGTTGCGGCATTCCAGACAACCCACCGGCTTGTAAGGCTTGACGCCGCCATTCATGCGCCAGGGCTTGAGCACATCATTGAGCGTCTCGCGCGTCACCTGCGGGTCGGGCTGCTTGCACTGCGGGCACAGCGTGCGCACCAGGCGCTGGGCGAGCACGCCGATGACGGTGGCGCTGATCAGATAGGACGGCACGCCCAGGTCCATCAGCCGCGTGATGGCCGAGGCGGAATCGTTGGTGTGCAGCGTGCTGAAGACCAGGTGGCCCGTCAGCGCCGCCTGGATGGCCATCTCGGCCGTGGCCAGGTCGCGGATCTCGCCCACCATGATGATGTCCGGGTCCTGCCGCATCAGCGCACGCAGGCCTTCCGCAAAGCCGAAGTCCAGCTGCGCCTGCACCTGCGTCTGGTTGAAGGCCGGCTCGATCATCTCGATCGGGTCTTCGATCGTGGTGACATTGACCTCGTCGGTGGCCAGGCGCTTGAGCGTCGAATAAAGCGTCGTCGTCTTGCCACTGCCTGTCGGGCCCGTCACCAGGATGATGCCGTGCGGATGCGCCGTCAGCCTTTCCCAGCGCTCGCCATCATGGGGAGAGAAACCCAGCGCCGCGAGATCCTTGACCGCCGTGTCAGGGTCGAAGATCCGCATCACCATCTTCTCGCCAAAGGCGGTGGGCAAAGTGGACAGACGCATTTCCACTTCATCGCCGGCCGGGTTGCGCGTCTTGATGCGCCCGTCGAGCGGCCGGCGCTTCTCCACCACGTCCATGCGCCCCAGCAGCTTGATGCGCGCCGTCATCGCGCCCATCACCGTGGGCGGCAACTGGTAGACCGTGTGCAGCACGCCGTCGATGCGGAAGCGGATCACGCCCATGTCGCGGCGCGGCTCCAGGTGGATGTCGCTGGCACGCTGGTCAAAAGCGTACTGCCAGAGCCAGTCCACCACCTGCACCACGCCCTGGTCATTGGCGTCGAGCTGCTTGTTGTTCTTGCCCAGCTCCACCAGCTGCTCGAAGCTGGCCTGCTGCGAGGTCTCGCCCTGCTTGGCAGCCTGACGCACCGAGCGCGCCAGCGTGAAGAACTCGGTGGTGTAGCGCGCGATCTCCAGCGGATTGGCCACCACCAGCTTGATGGGCTTGCGCGCGTGGGCTTCGATCTGTGGCACCCAGCTGGTGTCGAAGGGCTCCGAGGTCGCCACGGTGACCTCGGTCAGCCCCACCAGCACCGGCAGGCAGCGCTTGGCCTCGGCATAGGCGACCGACATGATGTCCGAGACGCGGCCCACATCCACCTTGAGCGGGTCGATGCGCAGATGCTGCAGGCCCGCACGCCCGGCCAGCCATTCGGTCAGGGCTTCCACGTCCAGCGGCTTGCCGTTCAATGCACCGGGTGCGCTGCGGGTCAGCCCCGCATGGGCCAGTCGCACCAGCGGATGCAACGAACTATTGCCGGCGGCAAAGCGTGCCTCCGTGCGCTGCACCTGCGCGTCGTCGATCAGGCCGTCCTCGCGCAGCCAGCCCAGCAGCGAGCGCCAATCAAGGCGGCCCTGGTGGCGAGCTGCGGTGGCTGTCTGAGGCTTGACGCTCATTTCATCTCACAAGGATTGGAGGATGCTCAAGGGCAGGGGCCGCACGAGGCGCAGCCATTTGCGCGCCGGCAGGCCGTAAGCCCCATACAGCGCCTCGATATTAGCCGCGCGGCGCTCCAGTTCATCGCGCTGCGGTGCTTGCACGCCACGCCCGGCCACCAGCACGGTGTTGCCTTCCTTGGTCGGCGCCAGGGTCCAGACCTGATCGCTGCCGAACACGCGGGCGATGCGGCTGGCACTTCGCGCGAACGAAGCGTTACGTCCGAAGAGGTTCACCGTCATCAATCCGCCCTGATCCAGCAGCGCGCGGCAGGCGGCGTAGAAGTCCTCATCGTCCAGCACCGGCGAAGCGGCCTCGTGGTCGTAGAGATCAACGTTGAGCACCTGCGCCTGCTGCGGCTGCGCTTGCACGATCCAGCGCGCGGCATCGGCATTGACGACCTGCAGGCGCTCATCATCTTCAGGCAATTGGAACCACGCGCGGCAAGCCTGGATCACCGTCGGGTTGATCTCCACCGCCGTCGTCTGCATGCGCAGCACCTTGTGGCAAAAGCGCGTGATGGCCGCGGCGCCCAGGCCCAGCTGCACCGCGTGGCCCTGGTTCAACTCGGCGGCTTCGCGCCACAGCATCCAGACCATCATGCGCTGGATGTATTCGAGCTCCAGCACCTGCGGCTTCCTGATGCGCATGGCGCCCTGCACCCAGATCGAGTCCAGATGCAGGAAACGCACGCCGTCGAACTCGCTCAGCGTCGCCGGCGTCCAGGCCACGGCCGACTTCTTCATGACTCACTCCCCAGCTGACGCCATGCGAGCAGCTTCTTCTCAAAGGCCAAGGTATAGGCCGGGCTCGACGATGGCAGATCGACGATACGGTATTGCGCCGCCCGCTCGCCCAGTACCTTGCGGCCCTGGCGCGCGGCCGTGCCGCCGTTGAAGCCGATCACGCGCAAGGCCGGGAGCGTATCCAGCAAGCCCTGCAGATCGCTGGGCTCGGCGTTGCGAATCGCGCTATCGAGACTTCCTTCACGCTCCGCAGCGGTGATAACGTCCCAAAGACCTATGCCTTTGCTTTCGAGCAAGCGCAGACGTTCCGGATAGGAAAGTGCCGTCAACGGCAAATCGAACACCCCGTTGATCAGCCGCCAGAACTGGTTCTGCGGGTGACCGTAGTACTGGCCGGCATGCAGTGAGGCCCGTCCGGGGAAACTGCCCAGCACCAGCAGCCAAGTCTTATTGTTCACCTGCGGGCTCAAGCCCCGCCAGATGAGGGGCTGCGCAGCGGCTGGGGAGTTTGCAATGATGCTGCAACTTTCAGTCAATGATTTGGAGAAAGAAATGTTCAACACCGACGCGATCATGCAATTCCTGGCGACCCAGGGCGTGGACTTTGGCCTCAAGATCCTGTCCGCGCTGGCGGCCTGGATCGTGGGCCGGTGGATTATCAACCTGTGCGCGACGCTCTTCACCCGAGCGCTCGCCGCGGGCAAGAAGTTTGACGCCACGCTGACGCATTACCTGCGCTCCATCCTGGTGGTGACGCTGAACATCATCCTGGTGTTGGCGATCCTCGGGATCTTCGGCGTGCAGACCACCTCGTTCGCTGCCCTGCTGGCCGGCGCAGGCCTGGCCATCGGCACCGCCTGGGGCGGCTTGCTGACCCACTTTGCGGCCGGCGTCTTCATGCAGGTGCTGCGGCCTTTCAAGGTGGGCGATTTCGTGCAGGTCGGCGGCGTCACCGGCACGGTGACCGAGATCGGACTCTTCGGCACCACCGTCGTCACCGGCGACAACGTGCAGAACGTGATCGGCAACAACAAGATCTTCTCGGACACCATCCAGAACTTCTCGACCCTGCCCTACCGCCGCGTGGACACGGTGGCCAAGATCGCCAACGGCGTGGAACCACTGGACGCCATCACGCGCCTCAAGACCGCCGTGGCCGTCATCCCCAACGTCAAGACCAACCCGGCGCCCGACATCGAGATCCTGAGCTTCACGCCCGAAGGTCCGCTGCTCTGCGTGCGCCCGTATTGCCACACCGACCACTACTGGCAGGTCTACTTCGACACCCACAAGGCCATCGTCGCCACCTTCGGTGCCGCTGGCTACCCGGTGCCCGAGACACCGCTGGCGCCTCGCAACCGCTGAAGCGCGGCCTGCACATTGGCGCTGCTGCGCCGGGCCGTCTCCTCCATGGTCCAGCCGCGCAGCGCCGCCAGTTCCGCGGCGATACGCGGCAGCTCCGCCGGCTCGTTACGCATGGTCGCGCCGGCTGCCCGCTCGTCGGCGGTCTTGTAGAGCCAATGCGGCGGAATGTCCGGCGCATCGGTCTCCAGCACGATGGCGTTGTCAGGCAGCTCACGCGCCAGCCGGCGGATCTGCAGTGAGCGATCAAAGGTCAGCGTGCCGCCAAAGCCAAGCTTGAAGCCCCGCTTGATGAACTCATCCGCCTGCTGCCGGCTGCCGTTGAAGGCGTGCGCGATGCCGCCCTGGCTGCTGCCGATGCGGCGCAAGCCCGCCAGCAGCTGATCGGCGCTCTTGCGCACATGCAGGATCACCGGCAGACCGTGGCGCCTGGCCAAGCGCAGCTGCTCGACGTAGAAATACTGTTGCCGCTCGGGGTCCATACCCGGCACGAAATGGTCCAGGCCGATCTCGCCGACGGCGACCAGGCGCGGGTCGCCGGCATGTGCCGCGAGCTGTTCGTCCAGCAGGGCCAGATCGGCCTCGCTGGCTTGCATCACGTAGAGCGGGTGGATGCCCAGCGCATAGGCAAAACCATGGCGCTGCGCCAGCTCGCGCACCGTGTCGAAGTTGGCCGCGTGCACGGCCGGGATCACGATCTGCGTCACGCCCGCTGCCCGGGCGCGAGCCACCACCGCATCCCTGTCCGCGTCGAACTCCGCCGCGTCGAGATGGCAGTGGCTGTCAACAAACATCAGCGGAACACGACCGTGCGATGCCCGTTGAGCAGCACGCGGTGCTCGGCGTGCCACTGGATGGCGCGCGCCAGCGTCACGCATTCCACGTCGCGGCCGATGGCCACCAGCTGTTCAGGCGGCAGACTGTGGTCGATGCGGGCCACCTCCTGCTCGATGATCGGGCCTTCGTCCAGATCGCTGGTCACGTAATGCGCCGTCGCGCCGATCAGCTTGACGCCGCGCTCATAGGCCTGGTGATAGGGCTTGGCGCCCTTGAAGCTGGGCAAGAAGCTGTGGTGGATGTTGATCGCCCGTCCGCTCAAGTAACTGCACAGCTTGGGCGACAGGATCTGCATGTAGCGGGCCAGCACCACCAGGTCGATCTTGTGCTCGGCGATCACCTCGATGATCTTGCGCTCCTGCGCCGCCTTCTGCTCGGCGCTGGCGTTGAGCAGCGGCAGGTGATGGAAAGGAATGTTGTGCGAGGCCGCCAGCTGATAGAAGTCACGATGGTTGCTGACGATGGCCGGGATCTCGATCGGCAGATGCCCGGTCTGCACGCGGAACAGCAGGTCGTTCAGGCAATGGCCGAGCTTGGAGACCAGCAGCAGCACGCGCGTCTTGGCAGCGCGCGCCACCAGTTGCCAGTCCATCTGCATCTGCGCAGCCATCGGCGAAAAGGCCGTTCGCATGGCGTCCAGGCTGCTGGCCGATTCGAACTCGATGCGCATGAAGAAGCGCTGGTGATCCGGGTCGCCGTGCTGGGCCGAGGTCAGGATGTTGCCACCCTGTGCGAGCAGATAACCCGTGACTGCGTGGACGATGCCCGGCCGATCAGGGCAGCTCAGGCGAAGAATGAAGCGCTCGCTCATGAAAGACTCAGCCGAAGTTGCGCGCCGCACTGCGCGGCCAGTTGTTCGTCGTGCGTGACCATCACGAAAGCCGTGCCCTGTCCCCGCGCCAAGTCGAGCATCAGGCTGAACACGCCTTGCGCCGTGCTGCGGTCCAGATTGCCCGTGGGCTCGTCGGCCAACACGCAGGCCGGCTTGGTCACCAGGGCCCGCGCGATCGCCACGCGCTGGCGCTCGCCGCCCGAGAGCTCGGCCGGCCGGTGCTTCACGCGCGCCTGCAGGCCCACCCGCGTCAGCATGGCTGCGGCCTGCTCGCGCGCCTCGGCTTCCGGCATGCGGCGCACGCGCAGCGGCATGGCCACGTTGTCGAGCGCGCTGAACTCGGGCAGCAGGTGGTGGAACTGGTAGACAAAGCCCAGGTGCTGGTTACGCCAGCGGCCCAGTTCGGCCTCGTTCATCTCGGCCATGCGCCGGCCCATCAGTGTCACCGCGCCCGCCGTCGGCTTGTCCAGCCCGCCCAGCAGATGCAGCAAGGTGGACTTACCCGAACCCGAGGCGCCGACGATAGCCAGGGTCTGGCTGCGGCGCACTTCAAGGTTCAGGCCCGAGAGAACCTGCACGTCCAGATCGCCTTCATGGAAGCGCCGCGCCAGGCCCGTGGCCTGCAAGACGAGGTCATTACTCATAACGGAGTGCTTCAGCGGGTTGAACGCGGCTGGCGCGCCAGCTCGGATACAGGGTGGCGAGGAAGGCCAGGACCAGCGAGATCAGCACGATGGGCACGATGTCGCTGCTCTGTGGATCGCTGGGCATGCGGCTGATCAGGTAAATCGTCGGCGACAAAAACGTGGTGTGCAGCAACCATTCAATGAAGCTCACGATGGCTCCTATATTGATGGCCGCCAGCAGGCCCAGCAGCGTGCCGGCCAGTGTGCCGATCACGCCGGCCGCCGCACCCTGCACCATGAAGATGCTCATGATGGAGCGCGGGCTGGCTCCCAAGGTGCGCAGGATGGCGATGTCGGCCTGCTTGTCGGTCACCGTCATCACCAGCGTGGAAACGAGATTGAAGGCCGCTACAGCGACGATCAAGGTGAGGATGATGCCCATCATCTTCTTCTCGACCTGCACCGCGTCGTACCAGTTGGCATTGGTGCGGGTCCAGTCGCGCACCAGGTAGTCCGGGCCGAGGCTTTGCTGCAGCTGCGCGCCCACTTCGCGGGCCTCGTGCACGTCCTGCAGTCGCAGCTGCACACCCGTCGGCCCGCCGGTGCGGAACAGCTTGGCCGCGTCCTCGATGTTGATCAGCACCAGGGCCGAGTCGTACTCGTAATGGCCGGCGCTGAAGATGCCTTGCACCGTGAAGGTCTTGAGCCGCGGCACCACACCCGCGGGCGTCACCTCGCCATTTGGCGCCACCACCGTGATCTTGTCGCCCAGGTGCACGTCCAGCTGCCTGGCCAGCTCCACGCCCAGCACGATGCCCCAGGCGCCAGGCTGCAGGCGATCCAGCGTGCCGTCCTTCTTGAGGCCTTGTGCCATCGGCGTGACCAAGGGCTCGAACTCGGGCGAAACGCCGCGCACCATCACGCCGCGCATGTCCTCGCCACGCGCCACCAGGGCCTGCGCCGCCACAAAAGGCGCCGTGCCGATCACCGCCTTGTTCTCGCGCGCCTTGGCCGCGGTGGCCTGCCAGTCGGCTAGCGGGCCGCCCTGGTAGTTCATCAGCTCCACATGGGCGATCACCGAGAGCATGCGGTCGCGTACCTCCTTCTGGAAGCCGTTCATCACCGAGAGCACGATGATCAGCGCCGCCACGCCCAGCGCGATGCCCAGCATCGAAACACCGGAGATGAAGGAGATGAAGCGGTTGCGCCGCCCGCCTCGGCCAGCGCGGGTGTAGCGCCAGCCGATCTGCAATTCATAGGGCCAATTCATGGGTGGCGATGCTATCCGAGATAGCGCTGACACCCTCCCTCGATGGCATGATGGGTGGATGAAGCCTGCCCAGCGGATGCGAATCGCGACCCTGATCGCAGGCTGCGCGCTGCTGCCTGCGATCAGCCAGGCCCGCGCGGATGAGCTCAAGCGCATCGAGATCGGCACGACGCCGAGCGACCAGGCCGAGGTTGCCGCTGCCGTGCTGGACAAGGCCTACCGCCGCCTCGGGCTGCAGATGCAGCTGCACCAGGTGCCCATGCGCCGCAGCCAGCAGATGACCGACTCGGGCGCGCTGGATGGCGACTTGATCCGCATCGCCGCAGTCTCGAAGGAACTCAGCAACGTGATCCTGGTCAAGGTGCCGCTGTACCAGTTCTCCTTGCATGCCTACCGCATGGGCTCTGACTGCCCGGCGCTGATCCACATGTCCGAGCTTGCCGAGTACAACGTGCTGGTGGTGCGTGGGATGCGCGCCGCCGAGACCAGCCTGCCGGGCCACGCGCACGTGCCGGTGGCCGGCTTCGAAGAGTCCGTGCGCCAGCTCCAGCGCGGCAAGGCCGACTACGCGCTGGGACCGCCACTGTCGTATGAGGCCAGCTTCCGGCGCGCCGGCATCAAGGACTACTGCGCCATCCCCACCGACACGCCACCCTTCGAGCTTTTCCACGTGCTCAACCGACGCCACGCGGAGCTGGCCGGCCGGCTGGAGCAGGTGCTGGGCGAAATGCTCAAGAGCGGGGAGATGGCCACCATCCGCCAGGAGGCCGAGAGGCGGCTGCGCGCGCGCTGAAGTGCAGCGAGCTCAGTGGGCCTCGTCCCAATTGGCGCCTACGCCAACCTCAGCCAGCAAGGGCACCTTCAGCTGAGCCACGCCGGCCATGTGGCGCGGTACCTCAGTCTTGATCCAGTCCAGCTCGTCCAGCGGCACCTCGAACACCAGTTCGTCGTGCACCTGCATCACGATGCGCGTCTGCTTGCCCGCGGCATCCAGCGCGGCCTGTACCGCACCCATGGCCAGCTTGATCAGGTCAGCCGCCGTGCCCTGCATGGGCGCGTTGATCGCCTGGCGCTCGGCGCCGGCCTTTCGCGGGCCGTTGCCGCCCATGATCTCGGGCAGGTAGATGCGCCGGCCGAACAGGGTCTCCACATAACCCTTCTCGCGGGCGAACTGCTTGGTGCGCTCCATGTAGTCGCGCACGCCCGCAAAGCGGGTGAAGTAGCGGTCGATGTAGTCCTTGGCCGCTTTCTGCTCGATGCCCAGGCTCGAAGCCAGGCCGAAAGCACCCATGCCGTAGATCAAGCCGAAGTTGATGGTCTTGGCATAACGCCGATGTTCAGATGACACCTCGCCCACCGGCACGTTGAACACCTCGCCCGCGGTGGCGCGGTGGATGTCGATGCCTTCGCTGAAAGCCTTGAGCATGCCCGGGTCTTCGCTGATGTGGGCCATGATGCGCAGCTCGATCTGCGAATAGTCGGCGCTCACGATCACATGCCCCGGCGGCGCCACGAAGGCTTCGCGCACGCGCCGGCCCTCCGCCGTGCGGATGGGGATGTTCTGCAGGTTCGGGTCGTTGCTGGCCAGCCGGCCCGTCACGGCCACGGCCTGGGCGTAGTTGGTGTGCACGCGGCCGGTGCTGGCGTTGATCTGCAGCGGCAGCTTGTCGGTGTAGGTGCTCTTGAGCTTGGCCAAGCCGCGGTATTCGAGGATCTTGGCCGGCAGCGGGTAGTCCTCGGCCAGTTTGGCCAGCACTTCCTCGTCGGTGCTGCGCGCGCCGGTGGCGGTCTTCTTGATCGCGGGCAGGCCGAGCTTGTCGAACAGGATCTCACCCAGCTGCTTGGGGCTGCCCATATTGAAGGGCTGGCCCGCAATCGCATAGGCCTCCTGTTCGATGGCGACCAGGCGCTGCGCCAGCTCGTGGCTCTGCGCCTGCAGCTTGGCCGCGTCGATCAGCACGCCTGTACGTTCGATGCGGCCCAGCAAGGCGCTGGTGGGCATCTCGATGGACTCGTAGACATAACGCAGGCCTTGCTCTGACTGCAGCTTGGGCCAGAGCAGCTCGTGCACCTGAAGGCACATGTCGGAATCCTCGGCCGAATAGTGGGCGGCCTTGGCCACTTCCACCTGCGCAAACGGGATCTGCTGCGCGCCCTTGCCGCAGAGATCCTCGTAGGAGACGCCGGCGCGGCCGAGGTAGCGCTCGCCCAGGGCGCCCAGGCCATGGGTCTTGTGCGCCTCCAGCACATAGCTCTGCAGCAGGGTGTCGTGCGCCACGCCGCGCAGGGCGATGCCGTGGTTGGCAAATACATGCGTGTCGTACTTGAGGTTCTGGCCGAGCTTCTTCCGGCCCTCGTCTTCCAGCCAGGGCTTGAGCCGGGCTAGCACTTCATCGAGCGGCAGCTGCGCCGGCGCGTCCGGGCCGTTGTGCATCAGCGGGATGTAGGCGGCTTCACCGGCCTGCACCGAGAAGCTGATGCCGACGATGCGCGCCAGCATGGGCTCCAGCGAATCGGTCTCGGTGTCCAGCGCCGTCAGCGCTGCGGCCTGCAACTTGGCGAGCCACGCATCGAAGGTGGGCCAGTCGAGGATGGTCGTGTAGTTGCGGCCCACGTCCTTGGGCTGCACCGGCTCTTCGTCGAAAAGCCCTGCGTTGACCGGCGCGGGCGCCGGGGCGGCCGCCGCGCCGGTCAGCTCCTTGAGCAGGGTCTTGAAGCCGTAGCGCGCATAGAAATCAGCCAGCGCCGCCTTGTCGATGTCCTTGAAGGCGAGCCCATCGGTCGAAGGCCAGCCCGGCACCTCGGCCGAGAGATCGCAATCGCACTTGATCGTCACCAGCTTGCGGCCCATCGGCAGCCAGTCCAGCGCCTTGCGCAGGTTCTCGCCGGCCACGCCCTTGACCTTGTCGGCGTTGGCCACCACGCCGTCCAGCGAGCCGTATTCGGCAATCCACTTGGCCGCCGTCTTGGGGCCGACCTTCTCCACGCCGGGCACGTTGTCCACGGTGTCGCCCATCAGCGTGAGGTAGTCGATGATGCGCTCGGGCGGAACGCCGAACTTGGCCGTTACGCCCTCGATGTCCAGCGACTCGTTGCTCATGGTGTTGATCAGCGTGACGTCGGGCGTCACCAGCTGGGCCATGTCCTTGTCGCCGGTGGAGACGATGACCTTGTGGCCGGCCGCGGCGGCCACCTGGGCGAGCGTGCCGATGGCGTCGTCAGCCTCGATGCCGGGCACTTCCAGCACCGGCCAGCCCAGGATCTTCACCACCTCGTGGATGGGCGCGATCTGCTCGCGCAGCGCGTCGGGCATCGGCGGGCGCTGGGCCTTGTACTCGGGGTACCAGTCGTCGCGGAAGGTCTTGCCCTTGGCGTCGAAAACGCACACGGCGTGCTCGGCACCGAACTGTTCTCGCAACTTCTTCAGCATCGCCACCATGCCGTGCAGCGCCCCCGTGGGCACTCCGCCGGGGCCGCGCAGATCGGGCAGCGCGTGGTAGGCGCGATAGAGGTAACTGGAACCGTCAACGAGGAGAAGAATGGGCTTGCTCATGGGCCGGGATTGTCGCCGCTTAGTCACGGCTCGGCCGCGGCTTAGAATGGCCCCATGTTGCGCGCCACTCTCCTCCTCAGCACCCTGGTGCTTGCCAGCCTCACCGCCCATGCGGCGGACGACAAGCCTGCCCAGCTCCCGCCCGTGAAGCCGGGCTGGTCCCTGCTGCCGGAAGACGTGCCCGACGCCAAGGTCGAGGAGATCGTGACCGAGGACGATCACACACGGGTCGATGAGATACGCGTGCGCGGCCAGGTCAAGAAGGTGACGGTGCATCTGAAGGACAGCCCGCTACCGGACTACGAAATCCTCCTCAAGGACGCTCGCTTCAACATGTCCGGCGCTCGGAACAGCCCAGTTATCACCGATGGCGTCGCTGGCATCCGCGTCTGGAACGTCCTCGATTTCTAAGCCCTCCAGGCCTCGCGGCCACATCCCATGGCGGTCTTTACCGAAGTCACTCCTGAACAGGCTCAGGCCCTGGCCCTGCGTCTGAACCTCGGCGCCGTGACCGAGCTGCGCGGCATCAAGGCCGGCATCGAGAACACCAACTACTTCCTCACCACCTCCGGCGACAAATACGGTGGCGAGTATGTGCTGACGGTGTTCGAGCGCCTCACCTTCGACCAACTGCCCTTCTACCTGCGCCTGATGCAGCACCTGGCCGCGCGCGGCGTGGCCGCACCCGATCCGCAGGCCGATGCGAACGGCGAGATTCTTTTCGAGCTGGGCGGCAAGCCCGTGGCCGTGGTCAACAAGCTGGCCGGCGGGCATGAGCTGGCGCCCGACGCGGCGCATTGCGCACAGGTCGGCGCGCAGCTCGCGCGCATGCACCTGGCCGGCCAGGATTTCCCGCTCAAGCAGCCCAATCTGCGCGGCCTGCCCTGGTGGGTGGAGACGGTGCCCATCGTGCTGCCCTACCTGAGCCGCGAGCAGGCCACGCTGATCAAGGATGAACTGGAATACCAGTGCCATCTGGCCAGCTCGCCCGACTACGCCTCGCTGCCGCGAGGGCCCATTCATGCCGATCTCTTCCGGGATAACGTCATGTTCGAGCGGCATGCGGACGGTGACCGCCTGAGCGGCTTCTTCGACTTCTACTTCGCCGGCGTGGACAGCTTCCTGTTCGATATCGCCGTGTGCCTGAACGACTGGTGCATCGACCTGGACAGCGGGCGCCTCGACGAGACCCGCGCTGAAGCCTTTGTGCACGCCTACGAGAGCGAGCGCCGCCTGACTGGCGCCGAACACCGCCTGCTGCCCGCCTTGCTGCGCGCCGGCGCCCTGCGCTTCTGGATCTCGCGGCTGTGGGATTTCCATCTGCCGCGCGAGGCCAGCATGCTCAAGCCCCACGACCCCGCGCATTTCGAGCGTGTGCTGCGCGAACGCATCGCCACACCCTGGCACGCCCTGTCTTCCCAATAATGATGCTGCATCTGCAAACCGTGGAGCCTCGCAAGGGGCTGGTCTGGATTCGCCATGGTCTCAAGGTCTACAGGCGCAGGCCGCTGGCGCTGACGGCGCTGTACGCCATGGCCGTGATGGTGGGTCTGCTGATGTCGCTCTTGCCCGAGCCGCTGGGGAACCTGGCGTTGATGCTGCCGCCGCTGGTCTCGCTGGGCTTCATGCTGGCCACGCATGCCGTGCTGCAAGGCCAGGCACCCAACGCCTCGGTCTATCTCGCGCCGCTCAAGCTGACCAAGGAGAGGCGCAACACGCAGCTGCTGCTGTGCCTGAGCTATGGCCTCCTGCTGGCCGGCGCGCTGCTGCTGGCACAGACCATCGACGGCGGCGCCTTCGACCATCTGCAGTCGCTGATGCAGCAGGACAAGCGCGATGAACAGGCGATCCTGGGCGCGCTCGGTGACCCACGCCTGTTCTGGGGCCTGATGACGGCGCTGATCGCCGTTGCCGCGCTGTCCGTGCCCTTTTGGCATGCGCCCGCGCTTGTGCATTGGGCCGGCCAGGGGCTGGGCCAGGCGCTGTTCTCCAGCACGCTGGCGCTGTGGCGCAACCGCGGCGCCTTTGCGCTCTCGATGCTGGGCTGGCTGGGGCTGGGCGTCGTGCTCAGCGTGGTAATGAGCCTCGTGAGCGCGCTGCTCGGCGGCGCGATGTCCGGTGTGCTGACTGTGCTGGTCGGCACCTGGCTGACCACAGCTTTCTACTGCTCGCTCTATTTCAGCTTCGTGGACTGCTTCATGTTCAGTCCCGAAGACATCAAGATCTGAGCCACGCGGCTAGCGAAGCCCGCTGCGCCTCGCGGTAGGCGCCGCACAAACGCAGCCGCGTGATGGCCGGCGCCAGTTGCGCGCTGCCGCCATTGACCGAGGCCGCAAAGCCGCCGAAAGCACGCTGCAGCGCATCGGCCGCTTCCTTGCTGCAAGCCTGCAGGCTCAGTCGCTCGGGCCAGCCCGCCAGGCCTTGCTCGCCGATGCGCGGACGCAGCGCAGCCTCGTGCTCGCCGAAGAAATCGAGCAGCCCTTGCCAATGTCCGGGCAAGCCGGCGTTGGCTTGCACCGGGAAGGCCATGGCATGCGAGTCCAGGCCCTCGTCGAGCAGCAGGCGGCGCCCACGCGCGGCCAGCTCGGGCGCTTCGAAAGCCATCAGCGCGGCCAGCACATCCTCGCGCAAGGCCGGCTCCGGGGTGCGGCGGGCCAGGTCAAGCAAGCCATCGAAGAGCGCTGAATCGCCCGACAAGGCCGCGCTGCGCAGCACGGCGGCACGCAGAGCCGGGTCCAGCAGCTCCGGGTGCGCAGCGCCATCGGCCCGCGCGGCTGACAACCAGCGCTCGGCCAGCGCGCGCGCCTGCAGCCGCAAGTCAGTGTCCTGCCCCGCATCGGCCAAGGCCGGCAGCAAGCTGATGCGCCACGCCTGCATGTCCCCATCCTCGCCCGCACGCGGCTGCCAACCCAGGGCGCGGGCCTGCAGGCCGAAAAGGCGCGACCACTGGCGGGCGTAGTCAGCCGATTGATCGGCAGCGAGCAGCGGGCGCAGCGCGGCCAAGCCCTGCATGGCCGCTTCACGCAGCGCCAGTTCGGGCCGCGCAGCCAACTGGTCCAGCATCGGCAGCACTCCGGCCAGTGGACGCTCGCCGCTGCGCGCCAGGGCGAGCTGGTCGTCGAAGAGACTCAGCAGCTCCTGCGCCGTGGGCTCGCTGCCTCTCAAGAGAGCCTGCACGGCCGGGCCTTGCAGCGTGCTGCGGTAATAGCCCATGCCGCCGGCATTGGGTTGCAGCCAGGCGGGGCAGCCTGCATCCGGCAGATCGACCTTCATCTCGGCCTCGCGCAACAGCACGCGCGTGACGCCAGCCGGCGTGCGCAGGCTCAGCGGCAGCAGCCAATGCTCGGCTGCCATCGAGGCACCCAGCGGCTGGTAGCGACGCTGGTGCAGCTCGACCCGAGGCTTGTCGCTCACTTCGCAATCCAGCTGCACGTCGAGCTGCGGAATGCCCGGCTGCGCCACGAAGCTCGCCATCGCGCGGCCGGCCTCGGGCTGGCCTTCTTCGCTCAGCGCGGCAAAGAAATCCTCGGCTCGCGCGGTACCGCCGAGATGTCGGCTCAGGTAGCGGCGCACGCCATCGCGCATGGCGTCAGCACCGAGCCAGTCCTCGAACATGGCGAGCACGGCCTCGCCCTTCTGGTAGGTGATGGCATTGAAGGCCGTGCCCAGATCCTCGGGCGTCTGCACGGGCTGGCGCACGCTGCGCGCATCGGGCAGGGCGTCGGCGTGCATGGCCCTGTGCCGCGCGTCGGCCAGGGAGGCCAGCTCCCAATGCCATTCGGGATGCAGCTGGGCGGTGATCTTGTCGCCGATCCAGGAGGCAAAGGATTCGTTGAGCCAGAGGTCGTTCCACCAGGCCAGGGTCACGGCATTGCCGAACCATTGGTGGGCGATCTCATGCGCGCCGACGGACACATAGTCCTGCTCGAAACGCAGGCTGGGCGCGGGCGCCTGCAACCACGAGCGCTGGTAGGTGATCAGGCCCACGTTCTCCATCGCACCGAAGCCGTCGGCCATGGGCAGGGATAGGCTGTCGATCTTGGGGAACGGATGCGGCAGGCCGAAGTAGGCTTCGAGCGCCTGCACGATGGCGGGCGTGGCCGCGGCGGGATAGGTAGCCTCCTTGGCGCGGCCTTGGGCGGTCAGGTAGCGCAGCGTGGTGGGGCCGGCGCTCGGGCCTTGCAGCACATCGAAAGGGCCCACCGCAAAGGCCAGCAGGTAGCTGGGCAGCGGCGGCGTGGTCTGGAAGCGCAGGCGGCGCCAGCCCCTCTCCGCCGCACGCCTGGGCTGGTGCTCGGCCAGCGGCATGTTGGCAAAGGCTTGCTGGCCTTCGGGCACGACGAGGGTCAGCGTCCAGGGTGTCTTGAAGCCGGGCTGGTCAAAGCTCGGAATCGCGCGGCGCGCACCCACGTCCTCGAACTGGGTGATGGCATACCAATGGCCGTCGTCGCGCAGGCGGAAGAGGCCGAAGGCGTCGGCGTCGGCGGTGCCGCCGACAAAGGACAGCTCCAGCTGCACCTTGCCGGCCGGCAGATTTTGATCAAAACGCAGCCAGACGCTGTCCTCGTCGGCCTCGCTCACCCGGCCACGCAGCTTGCCCTGCGCCAGCACGCCGCTGAGCTTGAGCCCGCGCGCATGCAGGCGCAGCTCCTTCTGCGCCTTTTGCAATTGCAGCTCGATGCGCACACGGCCCGAGAAGCGCGGCTGGTCCGGGTCGACCTTGAGCTCGACCGCATAACGCACAGGCTTGACGTCATCGGGCAGCTGCATGGGCAGCGGATCGGCTTGCACGGCGGCGCTCAGCGCAGCCAGGAGAAAGGCGAGTGATTTCATTGTTCGATGGGCGTGAGCTTGGCAATCGAAAGCTGCAGCCATTTCGTGCCATGTCGGCCGAAATTGACCTGCGCGCGCGCATCGGCGCCGCTGCCTTCCAGCGTCAGCAGCACGCCTTCACCGAACTTGGTGTGGAAGACGCTCCTGCCCACGCGCAGTCCGCCGTGCTCTTCCGAAACCTTGGGCTTCATCGAAGGCGGCAGAGCCGGCTCGACCCAGGCCGGGCGCTCGCCGCGGCCGGCGCCGACCATGCTCTTAAGGCCGGAGCCGCGCTCCCAGGCGCTCTGGTACTCGCGTGCAAAGCCCGAGCCGAAGCCCTGGTTGCGCGGCGTGAGCCATTTCAGCGCTTCCTCGGGCAGTTCGTCGAAGAAGCGGCTCTTGACGTTGTAGCGCGTCTGGCCGTGCAGCATGCGGGTCTGGCAGAAGCTCAGATACAGGCGCTGGCGCGCACGGGTGATGGCCACGTACATGAGGCGTCGCTCTTCCTCCAGCCCATCGCTGTCGGAGAGCGAGTTCTCGTGCGGGAACAAACCTTCTTCGAGGCCGGTGATGAAGACGGCGTCGAACTCCAGGCCCTTGGCCGAGTGCACGGTCATCAGCTGGATCGCGTCCTGGCCAGCCTGGGCCTGGTTGTCGCCGGCTTCCAGCGCCGCATGCGTGAGGAAGGCGGCCAGCGGAGACATGATCTCGCCAGTCTCGGCATCGGGCGTGGTGGCGGCTGCAGCGATGGCATTGGGCAAGCCCTCGGCAATCGCGCCGGGGCCAAGTTCATCGACCGGCAGGGCCACGGCGTCCTTGCCAAAACCCTCTTGCGTGACGAAGGCTTCAGCAGCGTTGACCAGTTCGCCCAGGTTCTCCAGCCGCTCGGCGCCGTCCTTGTCGCTGCGATAGAACTCGGCCAGGCCTGAGGTCTCCAGCACCTGCTCGATGATCTCGCGCAGGGTCAGTCCGGTCGTGAGGTTATGCATCGAATCGACCAGCGCGGTGAAGGCCAGCAGGTTGCTGCCGCCCTTGCCCGCCACCGCGGCCACGCTCTGATAGAGGCTGCGGCCGCTGGCGCGCGCGGCGTCCTGCAACTGCTCCAGCGTGCGCGCGCCGATGCCGCGGGTGGGGAAGTTCACGACGCGTAGAAAGCTCGTGTCGTCGTTGGGGTTCTCCAAGAGGCGCAGATAGGCCAGCGCATGCTTCACTTCAGCCCGCTCGAAGAAGCGCAGGCCGCCATAGACGCGGTACGGAATACCGGCGTTGAACAGCGAGGACTCGATCACCCGCGACTGCGCGTTGGAGCGGTAGAGCACCGCGATCTCCGAGCGCGGCATGCCTTGGCGGTGCAGGGCCTGCGCCTCTTCCACCAGCCATTGCGCCTCGTTGAAATCGCTGGCGGATTCGTTCACCCGCACCGGCTCGCCGGGGCCGGCCTCGGTGCGCAGGTTCTTGCCCAGGCGGCGCGTGTTGCGCTCGATCAGGGCGTTAGCACTGTCGAGGATGTTGCCGAAGCTGCGGTAGTTCTGCTCCAGCTTGATGATGCGCTTGACGCGGTACTCGCGCTCGAAGTCCGTCATATTGCCGACCCGCGCGCCGCGGAAGGCGTAGATGCTCTGGTCGTCGTCGCCGACGGCAAACACACTCTGGTCCGAACCTGGCGCGCCGAACATCTTCAGCCAGGCGTACTGCAGCTTGTTGGTGTCCTGGAACTCGTCCACCAGGATGTGCTTGAAGCGGTGCTGGTAGTGGGCGCGCACGGCCGCGTTGTCGCGCATCAGCTCGTAGGCGCGCAGCATCAGCTCGGCAAAGTCCACCACGCCTTCGCGCTGGCACTGGTCTTCATAGAGCTGGTAGATCTGGGCCATCACGCGGGTCTGCTCGTCGCGCTGCTCGATGTCCTTGGGCCGCAGGCCGTCTTCCTTGGCGCCGGCGATGAACCAGCCGACCTGCTTGGGCACATAACGCTCCTCGTCGAGCTTCATGGCCTTGATGACGCGCTTGATGGCCGAGACGGTGTCGCTAGCGTCGAGGATCTGGAAGCCCTGCGGCAGGTTGGCGAGCTTCCAGTGCGCGCGCAGGAAGCGGTTGCACAGGCCGTGGAAGGTGCCGATCCACATGCCGCGCACATTGACGGGCAGCATGGTGGTCAGCCGCGTGACCATCTCCTTGGCGGCCTTGTTGGTGAAGGTCACCGCCATCACGCCGCCGGGCGAGACCTGGCCCGTCTGCATCAGCCAGGCGATGCGGGTGGTCAGCACGCGGGTCTTGCCCGAGCCGGCGCCGGCCAGGATCAGCACGCTCTCGGCCGGCGCGGTCACCGCAGCCAGCTGTTCGGGGTTGAGGTTTTTCAACAAGCCGGCGGGCGCGGCAAACACTTCAGGGACATTCATCTGTGGATTTTATGATTGCCCCGATGAAGGCCTCTTGCCCTTGCGGATTGCCGCGCACTTACACCGATTGCTGCGGCCGTTATCACGCTGGAGAAGTCGCGCCCGACGCCGAAGCCCTCATGCGCTCACGCTACAGCGCCTTCGTGCGCGACGAGCTCGGCTACCTGATGGCCACCTGGCACGCGAGCACGCGGCCGGCGAGCCTTGCCCCCAACGAAGCCGGCATTCGCTGGCTCGGCCTGGACGTGAAAAAGCATACCCAGCAGGATGCCGACCATGCCACGGTCGAGTTCGTCGCCCGCAGCAAGCTCGGCGGGCGGGCGCATCGCCTGCACGAGACCAGCCGCTTCGTTCGCGAGGACGGACGCTGGTTCTATCTGGACGGTGACTTCGCCTGAAGCGGCTGCCACGCGGCCTTCACAGGGCTGACATCGAAGTCTTCTAATCTTTTCTGGTTTGTTAAGAAACATTGCGCATTTGTGCGCACCACAAACCTGAATGAATCAAGGAAGCCTCTCCATGACCCTGCAGTCCCAACCCAGCCGCCGCCAGGCCCTCAAGCTGTTCGGCGCCGCCCCCTTCATGCTGCCACTCGGCGCGGCGCCCCTGCTCAGCGCCTGCGGCGGCGGCAACACGCCCGACGCCGCGCCGGTGCCCAGCAATTTCATCGCCGCCAGCTTTGGCACCATGGGCGCGCTGTCGCTGAGCAATGCGGCCGGGATGGCCACCACCTCGGTCGCCTCGACCCTGGACGTGCAGTTCAGCAACGGCACGACGAGCTACAGCCTGGCCTACCAGCCCTTCTTCATGACCGGCGACATGGTGTCGGACGGCAAGGGCGGCCAGATCCTGGCTGGCGGCTACGTGGACATCAACAACAAGCCCATCATCGATGCCTCGGTGGCCGGCAAGGAGCGCCAGTTCTACTCCGACTCGCCCGACGGCACCTCGCTCCTGAGCCTGCCTAACGCCACGGTCACCGGCATCAAGGGCAAGGCCGTGTTCGCCGTGGTGCAGTTCGAGTACACGACGCGCGACCAGGCCGGCAACAGCACCTACGGCACCCTGCCCTCGCCCATCGCCGTGCTCACGCTCGACCAGGACCAGACCACGGGCAAGCTCAGCCTCGTGAAGTACCACAACGTGGACACCTCGGCCGCGCATGGCCTGTGGATCACCTGCGGCGCCAGCCTCTCACCCTGGGGCACGCACCTGTCCAGCGAAGAGTACGAGCCCGACGCCTTCAGCATCGCCACGAACGCGCAGTTCAAGGCCTACAGCAAGAACGTGTTCGGCGACGAGACGAAAGCCAACCCGTACCACTACGGCCACCTGCCCGAAGTCACCGTCAACCCCGACGGCACCGGCACGATCAAGAAGCACTACTGCCTGGGCCGCCTCTCGCATGAGCTGATCCAGGTGATGCCCGACAAGCGCACCGCGCTGATGGGCGACGACTACACCAACGGCGGCCTCTTCATGTTCGTGGCCGACAAGGAGGCCGACCTCTCGTCCGGCACGCTCTACGTCGCCAAGCTCACGACCGCCTTCTCGCTCGACCCCGCTGCTGCCGGCGCGCAGCTCAGCTGGATCAAGCTGGGCCACGCCACCAGCGCCGAGATTGAGGCGCTGGCCAACACGCTCAAGCCGACCGACATCATGACGGTGGCCACCACCGACCCGGCCGACGCCAGCTTCGCCAAGATGTTCCTCGACGGCAAGGCAAGCTGGGCCAAGCTCAAGCCCGGCATGGAAAAGGCTGCCGCCTTCCTGGAAACGCACCGCTACGCCAACCTCGTGGGCGCCAGCATGGGCTTCACCAAGATGGAAGGCACGACCGTCAACGCCAAGGACAAGATCGCCTACTCGGCGCTGCAGAACGTGCAGAGCTCGATGGTCAAGGGCAACGCGGCCAACGTCCCGGGAAGCAATATCGGCGTGGACAAGCAGTTGCTGGCCGGCGCCGTGGTGGCCCACACGCTGGCCGGCGGCCAGAAGGACACGGGCGGCACAGCGATCAACAGCGAATGGGTGCCTACCCTGAGCAAGACCCTGCTCACCGGAGAAGACATCGCGGCCGACGCGCTCGGCAACACCGCCAACCCCGACAAGATCGGCAACCCGGACAACCTCAAGTTCTCGGAAGCCATGCGCACGCTCTTCATCGGTGAGGACAGCGGCCAGCACGTCAACAACTTCGTCTGGGCCTACAACGTCGATACCAAGAAGCTCTCGCGCCTGATCTCAATGCCGGCCGGCGCCGAGGCCACGGGCCTGTCGGTGGTGGACAACCTCAACGGCTGGACCTACATCACTGCCAACTTCCAGCATCCCGGCGATTGGAGCGGCCTGCACGCCAAGGTGCAGGCCACGCTGGATCCGCTGGTGCGCGCCAACTACAAGGACCGCTTCGGCGCGGCGGTGGGCTACCTGACGGGCAGCTCGGCCGCACCGAGCCTCAGCAAGAAGGCCTGAGAAAAGCAAGAAGCCCCGCGTGCGGGGCTTGTTCTTGTGACCGGGGCTGGAAGCCAGCGTGCAGGGGTCAGGCAAATTCCTGCTTGACGACCGGGCGGCTCAAAGCGCGCAGCAGCCAGATCAGGGCCACGCTGAAAGCGATGCCGGGCAGCGTCAGCAAGGCGCTCGCATCGGCCAGCAAGGGCATCACGGGCAGGGCCGGAATCAGCGTCAGCAAGAGCAGGAGGGCGAGGCGGCGGCCCCATTCATGGCGGCGCAGCAGCGCCTGACCGGCAGCCACGGCGAGCAAGGCGCCCGCGATCAGCAGACCGAGGCCCAGCGCGTCGAGCGAGTTGAGCCGGTCAAAGACCAGGCCACCGCGGTAACCCGCCAGAATCAGCCCAACAAGCCCCGCCAGCATCAGCGTCCAGGCCATGAACGTGACCAGGCGAGAGCGGTATCCAACGTGCAGTTCTTGCGGCATTTCTGTACTCCCTTGACAGACTTTCAGCGGACTTCCTCGAACCCACTGCATGCATGATGCATCGGCTCTGTGACGAAATTCTTTCGCCGTTTCATTGCCTGGACACTCCCCCCAATTGGGGGTTCAGTTCATTCTGTGATTTACGTCCCACGCAGAGGGTAAGCAAAGGTAATACCTCACAAGCACATGTTGCACATCCTCCACATCGACGAGCACATCGTCGCCATCGACAAGCCCGCCGGGCTGCTGGTTCATCGCACGGCGCTGGATGCCGGCGAAGAACGCTTCGCGCTGCAGATGCTGCGCGACCAGATCGGCCGACCAGTCTGGCCCGTGCATCGGCTCGACAAGGGCACTTCGGGCGTGCTGCTGTTCGCGCTCGACGCAGGCACGGCCTCGCTGCTCGGACAGGCGTTCGAGAGTGCGCAGATGAGCAAGCGCTACATCGCCCTGGTACGCGGCTGGCCGGCGGCCGACGAGGGCGTGATCGAGCACGCGCTGGCGCGCGACCCGGAGCGGCCCTCCGCCGGGCAGACGATGCTGGAAGCACGCACGGCGTGGCAGGTGCAGCGCCGCATGGAGTGGCCGATCCAGACCGACTCGCGCTTTGCCGGCAGCCGTTTTGCGCTGCTGGTGCTGCGGCCCGAAACCGGCCGGCGCCACCAGATCCGCCGCCATCTGAAGCACATCAGTCACCCCATCGTGGGCGACGCTACGCATGGCAAGGGGCCGCTGAACCGTGCCGTCAGCGCCTTCCTCGGCGTGCAGCGGCTGTGGCTGCACGCGCTGGAGCTGCAGATGAGACATCCATTCGCCGGCACGATTCTGCGCCTGCACGCAGAACCCGGCCAGGAGTGGGCCTTACTCGATCACCCCGACCGACAGGCTTGAAGCCTGCCCGCTCCAGCGGTAGACGCGCTGGGTGGCCGGCTTGAAGTCTTCGGGCCTGGCGTCGCGGATGCTGACGAAGCTCTGCGGGTTGCGGTCGATCAGCGGGAACCAGCTGCTCTGCACCTGCACCATGATGCGGTGGCCGCGGCGGAAGGTGTGGTCGATGTCGGGCATCTCCACCTTCATCTCTTCCACCTGGCCGGGGACCGTGGCCTCGGCCTTCTCGAAACCATGGCGGAAGCGCGCACGCAGCGGCTGGCCGCGCACCAGCTGCTGGAAGCCACCCATGGCCGAAGTGGGCGCAGGCACGTCCTTGCCGCGCACGTGGCCACCGTCCTCCTTGGCCGACTCGGCCGGATAGACGTCGATCAGCTTGACCACCCAGTCCACGTCGGTGTTGCTGGTCGAAGCCATCAGCCTGGCGATGATGGGGCCGGCCAGGGTCACGTCGCTCTCCAGCACCTCGGTCTGGTAGACCAGCACGTCGGGGCGCGAGGCCGCAAAGCGCTGGTCGCTGACCATGTATTCCTGCGGCATGTCCAGCGCCGCGTAGCCGATATAGGGCACGGGCTTGGCCGGGTCGCTCACGTAGCTGTCGAAGACGGCGCTGGCCTCCTTGGGCGCGCTCCATCCGAGGCTGCCGCCGGCGCCGAAGTAGAGCTGGCGCTGCTTGGCCTCGCGCGGAGGCCAGGCGTCGAACTTGCGCCAGACATTGGTGCCCGTCTCGAACACCCAGGCCGCGGGCAGCTTGGCGTCCGCGCCGTCTTTCAGGTAGTGCTCGAAGAAAGGCAGCAGCATGTTCTTCTGGAAGAAGGCGCTGGTGTCCTGCTCGAAGTTGACGTTGCCCAGCGAGCGCCCCGGGCGCCCTGCCCAGCCGCCATGCACCCACGGGCCCATCACCAGGGTATGCGGCTGGCCGGGGCTGAGCTTGCCCAGAGACTGGTTGACCAGCAGCGGGCCGGCCAGGTCTTCGGCGTCGAACCAGCCGCCAACGGTCATCACGGCCGCCTTCACGCCGTGCAGATGCGGCGTCAGCGCGCGGATCTGCCAGTAGGCGTCATAACGGTCATGTTCGATGGCGTCGTTGAACAGCGGGTTGTCCAGGCGCCGGGCCATCTCGCTGAGATTGCCGGCGCGTAGGTAGTAGTCGTAGCCGTCCTCGTTGCGGAAGCGGAAGTTGCCTTCCTCGCGCTCGTCCGTGGGGTTCTTCTCGGGCCGGTAGAAGGCGTAGAAGCCGTAGTTGGCCGCCAGCATGAAGGCGCCGCCGTGGTAGCTGTCGTCGCCCATGTAGAGGTCGGTCACCGGCGCCTGCGGAGAGATCGCCTTGATGGCCGGATGCGAATCCACGCTGGACGCGGCCGCATAGAAGCCCGGGTAGGAGATGCCCCAGAGCCCGACGCGGCCGTTGTTGTTCTTCACATGATCGAGCAGCCACTGCACGGTGTCGTAGGTGTCCGAGCTCTCGTCCACATCCTTGGCCGAGGTCTTCTTCTCCTGGTGCGGCGTCATTTCAAGCCACGCGCCTTCAGACATGTGGCGGCCGCGCACGTCCTGGCAGACGAAGATGTAGCCGGCCTTGAGGAAGTCCTTGCTCGGCGCGAGCCGCTCGGGCGTGCCCTGGCCCACGCCATAGGGCGCGCAGCTGTAGGGCGTGCGCACCATCAGGAAGGGCAGCTTGCGACTGTCGTCCTTGGGCGCGTAGACCACGGTGAAGAGACGCGTCCCATCGCGCATGGGCACGCGATATTCGTACTTGGTGTACTGCGAGCGCAGGTCGGGAGCGGGTTCGTCGGCCTGGGCGTGGAGGGAAAAGATGGAGAGCAGGCTCAGCAATACGACAAGACGCATGACTTCCTTCAGAACTTGACGGCGTAAATGGGGGGCAGGTTGGCTGCCACGCTGTGCCAATGGTCACCAGCGTCGTCGCTGGCCCAGAGGTTGCCGGTGGTGCTGCCCATCAGCAGGCGCTCACCACGGGCGTCCACGGCAAGGCCGTGGCGGTAGATCAGATCGTAGACGTTCTTTTGCGGCAGGCCGTTGCGCAACTGTTCGAAGGTCTTGCCGCCGTCGCGCGTGCGGCTCACGCACAGGGCGGCGTCCACGGGCACGCGCTTCTCGTCCTTGATGGCAGGCGCAAACCAGGCGGTGTTGCCGTCCTGAGGATGGGCCGCCACGGCAAAGCCGAAGGTGGGGAACGCGCCCTTGCACTCGTGCCAGCTCGCGCCGTTGTCGCCGGAGCGCCAGATGCCGCAATGGTGCTGGGTCCACAGCACATCGGGCGCTCCGACCGAGCGCACGATCAGGTGCGGGTCCTGGATGTTCTGCTCGCCCGCCTGCTCGGGCGGCATGAAGTCGGCGCGCATGCCGGCGGCGCGCAGATGCCAGTCGCTGCCGCCATCGAGCGTGCGCCAGGCGCCGCCGCAGGAGATGCCCAGCAGCATCTCTCCAGGCACCGTGGGATGCGGGCAGATCGAATGGATGCCCGGCGAGTCATAGCCACCGCCGAACCAGCCCAGCCGCTCCTTGCGGTTCCATAGCGGCTCGTTGAGCTGCCAGCTCGCGCCGCCGTCCACGCTCTTGAACAGGCCGCCGGGATTGGTGCCGGCCCAGATCGCACCCGATGCGTCGCGCTCCAGCGACCAGATCTGCACCAGCTTCCAGGCCGGCCCCTCGGCGCCCTCAGGCTGCGGCGGATAGGCGGGCGTGGCCACTTCGGACCAGGTCTTGCCGAAGTCCTGCGAGGCATGGACCTTGACGCCGAAGTGACCCAGGTTGAGCGCAGCCAGCATGTGCCCCTTGCCGTCGGGCGGCAGCACCATGCTGACCGGCTCGGCCAGGAAACTCGTGTTGACGATCTGCCAGCCGCTGCCTTCATGGCGCAGCTCGAATAGGCCTTTGCGGGTGGCCACCCAGGCGCGGTTGCTCATCTTTCAGCCTCCAGACAATGCTTGCAGGACATGGACCACGCTGTCGTCCTTGAGCGGCTCGTCCAGCTGCTTGCCGTCGCGCACGCGGCGGCCGTCCACGAAGATCACCACATTGGGCCGCAGATGGCCCTGCTCATCCAGCACATAGCCGCGCAAGCGCACATTGCAGGCAAAAGCGGCATCCAGGCCCGCGCGCAGTTGGGCCGCCTCGGTCTCGACCTCGGGGGTCTCGACAAAGCGGCGCAGCTGGGGCGTGAAGACGATGCGGGCCATGGCGGGGGTGCGGGGCCGCAGGATAACCGCCCAGGCCGCCCCTGTATCAAGTCATGCGGCGGCGCATCCACAAAGCGCCGAAGGCCAAGCCCGCCAGCCACAGCCCCAGGCTGCCTGGCTCCGGCACGGCAGCAGCCAGGCTGGCACCGTCGATCAGGAAAACGGCGTCGGCCCAGTCGGCACTACCTTCGTCCTCGAAGCCCACGATCAGCCGCCCGTCGTCGAGCTGCAGCACATGGGCAACGCCGGGCTGGCCGGCCAGCAGCAAGTCAGTGCTGCTGCTTTGTACGCTGGCGTCGCCCGCCGTCTGTGGCAGGGCCTTGAGGCCCAGCACCAAGCTATCGCCCACGGCCAGATCGCTGATCTGGCGCCACTGGCCCACGGTGTTGATGTAGCCGAAGGGATCGCCGAGATAGTCCGCGTAGCTGTAGCCGTCGCGGGTATCCAGCATCCAGCGATCCGGCTGGTCCCAGCTCGGCTGTGAAGTGTCGGCCAGGTAAAGGCTGGCATTGCGGGCGGCGCCGGTGCCGAGATAGCTGACCGTGACGGTCGAGCCCAAGGCGAACAGAGGCCCGCTCAATGCCGGCGCGCTGGCCAGGGCCGCCACCTGGTCGCCATCGATCTGGCTCGTGTCGAAGCGACCGTAGTCAGCAGCAGTCCAGGGGCCTTGCACGGCCGTATCGCCACTCAGCGGCCCCAGGGTCTGGGCCGAGGCCGCAGCGGAAAAGCCCAGAAGCAGCAGCACACCAAGGGCCGCCGCGCACAGTTGATTTCGCATGCCTTGTCTCCGTTTAAGTAACAAAACTACTATTCACTAGAAGATGTTCTATGCAATTTTGCGCTGACGCAAGCATCCAGGCGCCACCCCCTGTTATGCGTGAATTCAGGGAAATCCCCCTAGAAAAAGCCATTGCAAACCTGGGGCGGCGCCGCACAATCCGCAGCAAACATCGAATTAATGTAGTTTTACTTCATTCGAGGAGACAAGCATGAGGAACTTCCCGGAGCTTCGGCAGTCAGCGGTCGGCAGACTCGGGCTGCTGAAATGGGCGCTCGGAGCGAGCCTGGCGCTGGCCGCCGCAACGCCCGTCCTGGCGCAAACCGCGCCCGGCGGCGCCGACCAGTTGGGCGGGCAGTTGGCATCCAACGGCAGCACGGTGAGCTTCCGGCTGTTCTCGCAGAACGCCACGCGGGTGGAGGTCTGGCTCTACGCCCAGGCCTACGGTGGCGCACCCGTAGCGCACTACCTGCTGAGCCACACCACCGGCTCCTCCCTGTGGCAGTTGGCGGTGCCGGCGGCCAACCTCAAGAAGCTGGGCTTCGATATCTCGCCCGACGATCCGGCCAAGCTCTTCACCAACGTCTATTACGGCTACCGCGTCTGGGGCCCGAACTGGACTTACAGCAGCAGTTGGGCGCCCGGTTCGGCCGCAGGGTTCAACGCCGACGTGGACAGCGCAGGCAACCGCTTCAATCCCAACAAGCTGCTGCTCGACCCCTATGCGCTGGAGGTCACCCACGACCACACCAGCAACACCGTGAGCCCGGCACTGGACGACGCCACCCTGTTCGCTTCGGGTCCTGGCGACCGCCTGCGCGACAGCGGCGCCGCTGCGCCCAAGGGCGTGGTGGCCATGCCGTTCGGGCGCGGTTTCGCCGCGCTCGACAGCGGCACCAAGCCCGCCGGCCCCTCGCGCGACGACGTGATCTACGAAGCCCATCTGCGCGGCCTGAGCAAGTCTGACCCGGATGCAGGCGCCTGCGCGGGCACCTATGCCGGCGCGGTGAGCCGCATCCCCTACCTGCAGCAGCTGGGCATCACGGCCATCGAGCTCATGCCCATCCTGGAGACCGAGAACGAGGGCAATGACCTCGACGACCCGGCGATGAACCGCTCCTCCACCAGCACCAGCGGCGACAACTACTGGGGCTACATGACCACCAGCTTCTTCGCGCCCGATCGCCGCTACGCCTGCGACAAGAGCATCGGCGGCCCGACGCGCGAATTCGCCACCATGGTCAAAGCCTTCCACGCCGCAGGTATCAAGGTGATAGCCGACGTGGTCTACAACCACACGGGTGAAGGAGGCACCTGGAGCAGCACCGACCCGGCCAAGGCCAATCTGTGGAGCTTCCGCGGCATCGACAACGCCAGCTACTACCTGCTGACGCGCGCGCCCGGCACGAGCACCGACCGCGCCTGGTACTACGACATCACCGGCACCGGCAACACCATGAACACGCACCACCCGCGCGTGGCCGGCCTGATCATCGATTCGCTCAACTACCAGCGCCAGCACCTGGGCGTGGACGGCTTCCGCTTCGACCTCGGCATCGCCCTGGCCAACACCTACGACAACGACAGCAATCCCGGCGACCCGCAGCGCTTTTACTTCAGCCGCAGCGACAGCAGCACCGCGATGGCCCAGGTGGTGGCGGCCATGCCGGGCGTCTTCCTCTCCAGCGAGCCCTGGGGCCTGGCACCGAACGGCCAGGGCTACCAGCAGGGCAATATGCCGGTGGGCATCAGCGAGTGGAACGGCGCCTGGCGCGACGTGATCCGCCGCGCGCAGAACAAGTATGGCGTGAAGGACGGCGATGCCACGCGGGGCAAGATCGCCACCCGCGTGGCCGGCTCCAGCGACCTGTTTGGCGACCCGGGCGACGGCCGCAACAAGCCCGAGTACGCCGTCAACTTCCTCAACGTGCACGACGGCTTCACCCTGCACGACCTCTACGCCTGCAGCGCGCAGGACGTGACCCAGCCCTGGCCGCTTGGCCCCTCGGACGGCGGCAGCAGCGACGAAGACCAGTGGGACAACGGCGGCGACGCGCTGCTGCAGCGCCAGCAGGCCCGCACCGGCTTTGCGCTGCTGATGCTCTCGGCGGGCGTGCCCATCTTCAACGCCGGCGACGAGTTCCTGCACTCGGTCAATTGCAACAACAACGCCTACAACGTCGATTCCACGGCTACCTGGCTGGAGTGGAGTTGGAACGTGGACCAGCAGAACTTCCAGAAGTTCGCGCAGGCGCTGATCGCCTTCCGCAAGGCCCAGCCCGGTCTGCATCCGAGCCAGTTCTACAGCAGCACCGACACCAACGGCAACTACATGGCCGCGCTCGACTGGTTCGGCGCCGACAAGAGCTACCGCACCAGCTCCAGCGATGGCAGCTGGTGGAACGCCACGTCCAGCAGCCCCGACGCCACCGGTCAGAACCGCACGATCGCCTGGCGCTACGACGGCAGCGAACTCGGCGGTGGCGATCTCGTGCTGGTGCTCTACAACGGCGAGCCCGGCAAGCAGAACTTCACCCTGCCCTGGACCGGCGCGGCCAAGAGCACCTGGTGCCGTGTGACCGACACCGCCTCGTGGGCCGAAGGGCCCAACCAGGTCGATCTCTCCGCCAGCTCCTGCGTGGGTGGCGAGAACACGGTCTATGGCGTCAACGGCCGCTCGCTGGTGATCCTGATCGCCAAATAGTTTTTTCCTCATGCGGTGCCGGCCGCAGGGCCCCCGGTGCCGCCTGCGTCTCGCGGGCCCAATCACAGCAACCAAAGAGGAACTTCGTGAAGTACCCCATCCAAACCTTTCTGGCCGCCGCGGCCCTGATCGCCGCTTCAGCAGCCCATGCCGACAGCGGCACCTTCGGCAGCTATGTCTCGGTGAGCGGAAGCTACTACCAGGGCACCGGTTTCGGCGCTGCCAGCCCGGCCCTCAATGGCGCCAACCTCGGCAGCTTCGCGGCCGGCAGCTCCCTGCTGCTGGACGGCGCCGAGCTGTTCACCTACAAGAACAACGGCAGCGACGTGACCGGCGCCGAGCTGGACTACAGCATCGACGGCGGCGCCTTCGTCAGTCTGAGCCTGCCCTTCGGCGCTGACAACGGCAGCAATCCGGGCGGCACACAAGCCACCGGCGGCGGCGACCAGCTGTGGGGAGGCTCGCTGGCCTCGCCGGCGAACCTGCTGGCCGGGCTGGGCGCGGGCAGCCACAGCGTGACGGTGTACTTCAAGGCCTACACCTCGGACGGCGACAAGTACGACAGCAACGGCGGCAACAACTACACGGCCAACTTCAGCGTGACGGCAGTGCCCGAGCCTTCGAGCTACGCGCTGCTGCTGGCGGGCCTGGGCTCTGTGGCGCTGATCACGCGCCGCCGCAAGCAGGCTTGAGCCGGCGAAGCCCCCCCCCGCACGAGCGGCGGGCGGCGGGCAGCGAAGGAAGGGACAATCGCGGCCTTTCGATATTCCGATCGGCCGCCCTTGCCTTCCTCGACATCTGCCGCCCAACGCTCGGGCATGCTCCAGGCCTTCCTGGCCTACGCGATCTGGGGCCTGTTCCCGCTCTACTTCAAGCAGCTGCACGGCGTCAACGCCTTCGAGGTGATCGCGCACCGCACGCTGTGGTCCCTGCTGGTGCTGCTGTCCATCCTGGCCGTGATGCGGCGCTGGGCCTGGCTGGGTGCTGCGCTGAAGAATCCGCGCCTGCTGGGCAGCCTCGTGCTCTCGGCCCTGCTGCTCTCGGGCAACTGGCTGATGTACGTGTGGGCGGTGCAGAACGGCCATGTGCTGGAGTCCAGCCTGGGCTACTTCATCAACCCGCTGGTCAGCGTGGCGCTGGGTTTTCTGGTCTTGCACGAGCGCCCGCGGCCGCTGCAATGGGCCGCCGTGGCGCTGGCCGCAGCCGGCGTGCTGTGGCTGACTGTTTCTGCCGGCCGCCTGCCCTGGATTGCGCTGACCCTGGCGACCAGCTTCGGCTTCTACGGCCTCATGCGCAAGACGGCAGCGTTAGGGGCGCTGGAAGGGCTGACGCTTGAAACGCTCGTGCTCTCGCCGATTGCGCTGCTCGCGATGGCACTGTGGACCGCAAAAGGCAACAGCGCCTTCGTCACCGCCAGCCCCACGGTCATGGTCTGGCTGCTGCTCGCCGGCCCGATCACCGCCATTCCCTTGCTGATGTTCGCGGCCGGCGCACGCCGCATCACGCTCACCATGCTGGGCCTGATGCAGTACATCGCGCCGACGCTGCAGTTCTGCATCGGCGTGTGGGTCTTCGGCGAGCCGCTGGATAGCAACAAGCTGATCGGCTTTGCGCTGATCTGGACGGCGCTGGCCGCCTACAGCCTCGAAGGGCTGTGGCGGGCCAGGCTCAATGCCGGATGAGGTGATCGAAGGCAGCCAGCGCGGCCTTCGCGCCGTCGCCCGCGGCAATCACGATCTGCTTGAAGGGCACCGTCGTCGCATCGCCCGCCGCAAACACGCCGGGCACCGAGGTGCCGCCGCGCGCATCAACCACGATCTCGCCGTGCTTTGAGAGCTCGATGTCGCCCTTCAGCCATTCGGTGTTGGGCACCAAGCCGATCTGCACGAACACGCCTTCGAGTTCGATGTGATGCTCGGTGCCGGTAGCGCGGTTCTTGTACGAGATGCCATTGAGCTTGTTGCCGTCGCCGGTCAGCTCGGTGGTCTGCACAAAGGTGTGGACCGTGACGTTGGGCAGGCTGTGCAGCTTCTTCACCAGCACGGCGTCGGCGCGCAGATGCTCGGCGAACTCGATCAGCGTGACATGCGCCACCAGGCCGGCCAGGTCGATGGCCGCCTCCACGCCCGAGTTGCCGCCGCCGATCACGGCCACGCGCTTGCCCTTGAACAGCGGGCCGTCGCAATGCGGGCAGTAGGCCACGCCCTTGTTCTTGTATTCCTGCTCGCCGGGCACGTTGACGTTTCTCCAGCGCGCGCCGGTGGAGAGGATCACGCTCTTGGCCTTGAGCACCGCGCCGTTGGCCAGCTCGATGCCGATCAGGCCGCCTTCGGTCTCGGCTGGGATCAGCTTGGCGGCACGTTGGCCGTTGATGATCTCGACCTCGTTCGCGCGCACATGTTGCTCCAGCGCGCTAGCGAACCTCGGACCGGTGGTTTCGGTGATCGAGATGTAGTTCTCGATGCCCATGGTGTCGTTGACCTGGCCGCCGAAGCGTTCGGCCGCGATGCCGGTGCGGATGCCCTTGCGAGCGGCATACACGCCCGCCGCTGCGCCAGCGGGGCCACCGCCGACGATCAGCATGTCGTAAGGGGCCTTGGCAGCGAGCTTCTCAGCATCACGCGCTGCGGCGCCGGTGTCGAGCTTGGCCACGATCTCGGCCAGGTCCATACGGCCCGAGCCGAAGTGCGAACCATTGAGGAATACAGCCGGCACGGCCATGATCTCGCGGGCGTTCACTTCGTCCTGGAACAGGCCGCCTTCCACCACCACGGTCTGCACCTTGGGATTGAGGATGGCCATCAGCGAGAGCGCCTGCACCACGTCCGGGCAGTTATGGCAGTCCAGCGACATGTAGACCTCGAAGCGGAAGTCGCCGTCGAGCGCCTTCACGGCATCAATGGTTTCCTGCTCGACCTTGGGCGGATGGCCACCAGTCCACAGCAGGGCCAGCACGAGCGAGGTGAACTCATGGCCGAGCGGGATGCCAGCAAAGCGCAGGCTGGTGTTGGTGCCGGCGCGCTGCAGCGTGAAGCTGGGGCGGCGCTCGTCCTGGCCGTCGGTGCGGAGCGTGATCTTGTCCGACAGACCTTCGATGGTCTGCAAGAGGCTCAGCAATTCCTTCGAGGCATCGCGTTCGTCGAGCGAGGCAACGATCTCAAACGGCAGCGTGACGCGTTCGAGGTAGGCGGCGAGTTGGGCTTTGAGGGTGTCGTCGAGCATGGCGTTCTCCTTGTTCAGTCGTGGCTGCTCCAGCCACACTGAGAACGCCCGCTCTGTGACGTTCTCAGCGAGGCTCGATGGGCTCGCTGAGAGCCGCGAGCTCGGTTGAGCTCGCGGTATCTTGCTTCATCAGATCTTGCCGACGAGGTCCAGCGACGGGGTGATCGTCTTGGCGCCTTCGTTCCACTTGGCCGGACAGACCTGGCCGGGATGCTCGGCCACGTACTTGGCGGCGCGCACCTTGCGGACGGTTTCCTTGACGTCGCGGGCAATCGCGTTGTCATGGATCTCGGCGGTCTTGATCACGCCTTCGGGATTGATCACGAAGGTGCCGCGCAGGGCCAGGCCTTCTTCGGGGATGTGCACGCCGAAAGCGTTGGTCAGCGTGTGGGTGGGATCGCCCACCAGCGGGAACTTGGCCTTGCCGACGGCCGGCGAGGTTTCGTGCCAGACCTTGTGCGAGAAGTGCGTGTCGGTCGTGACGATGTAGACCTCGGCGCCCAGCTTCTGGAACTCGGCGTAGTTGTCAGCCGCATCTTCGATTTCCGTCGGGCAGTTGAAGGTGAAAGCGGCCGGCATGAAGATCAGCACGGACCACTTGCCCTTCAGCGAAGCTTCGGTCACTTCGATGAACTTGCCATTGAGGAAAGCTTGCGCCTTGAAGGGCTGGACTTGGGTGTTGATCAGAGACATTGCGTGAACTCCTGTGTAGGGGTTGATGGGATGGAAGGAATCATATCGACTCCACCCCATGCTTAGATTTGATTAATCAAATCACCGCAATGGCCTGAGGCTATCAGGCCAGGTTCAAGCCTCCAAGGCGAGCAGTTCCTCCACCGTCTGCCTGCGTCGAATCAGCCGGTTAGCACCGCCGTCCACCAGCACCTCGGCCGCCAGCGGGCGCGAGTTGTAGTTGCTGGACATGGAGGCGCCGTAAGCGCCCGTGTCGTGGATCACCAGCAGGTCGCCCACCTGGGCGGCCGGCAGCAGGCGCGGCGCGACCACGCCGCCGTCTTCCTGGGTGAACACGTCGCCCGACTCGCACAGCGGGCCGGCCACGACGGAGGCCTGCTCCGGGCGCGCGCCGCCATCGGCCGCGATCACGCTCATGGCGTGGAAGCTGCCGTACATGGCCGGGCGCATCAGCTCGCTGAAGCCGGCGTCGACCAGCACGAAATGGTTGGCGCCGGCCTGCTTGGTGGCGCGCACCTCGCTCAGCAGCACGCCCGATTCGGCCACCAGGAAGCGGCCCGGTTCGATTTCGAGATGCAGGGCATGGCCGACGATCTCCTGGGCCTGCTTGCGTGCGGCATCCCAGAGGCCGAAGTAATGGTTGGTGTCGATCACTGGCTCGCCCTCGCGATAGGGAATCGACAGGCCGCCGCCAGCCGAGATCGCCTGCAGATCATGGCCAGCGGACTGGGTCTGGCGCACCAGCTCCACCATCGCGCCGCAGACCTCGCTCAGATGGCCATAGTCCACGCCTGAGCCGATATGCATGTGCAGGCCCACGAGCTGCAGGCCCTGGGCCTTGATGACCGCCAGCGCATCGCCCAGCTCCGTATGCCAGATGCCATGCTTGCTGTGCTCGCCCCCCGTGTTGGTCTTGTTGCTGTGGCCGTGGCCGAAGCCGGGATTGATACGCAGCCAGACCTTGTGGCCGGGCGAAGCGGGGCCGAGCTGGCGCAGCATGTCGATGGAGCCGGCGTTGACGGGCACCTTGTGCTCGACGACGGTGGCCAGCGTCTCGTGATCCATCAGGTCGGCGGTGAAGACGATGTCCTCGCCGCCTGGCGTGAAGCCCGCAGCAATCGCCCGCAGGACCTCGCCACGCGAGACCGAATCCACCTTCACGCCCTGCTCGCGCATCAGCCGCAGGATGTGCGTGTTGGAGCAGGCCTTCTGCGCAAAGCGGACGGTGTCGAAGCTCTTCAGCCCCGCGATGCGGGCGCGGATGGTGGCCGCGTCGTAGACCCACAGCGGCGTGCCGTATTGGCGGGCCAGGGATTGCAGGGTTGCGGGGCGGATGGGGTTGGACATGGCTTCATTCCTTTTGAATTGCCGTGAGGATGCCCGCAGGAGATCATTCAATCAAATGCTTTGATTTCTTGATGTGATTCAATCCTGATATGCAAGTAACCCACCGTCATGTCGAAGTCTTCCGGGCCGTGATGACCGCCGGCGGCGTCACCGGCGCTGCCGCGCTGCTGCATACGTCGCAGCCGACGATCAGCCGAGAGCTGGCGCGGATGGAGCAGTTGCTGGGCTACGCCCTGTTCGAGCGCCAGCGCGGTCGGCTCAAGGCCACCACGCGCGCGCTGGCCTTGTTCGACGAGGTGCAGCGTTCGTACCAAGGCCTGGAGCGCGTGCTGGAGCGCGCCCAGGAACTCGGCCGCGCCGAGGGCGAGCGCCTGTCCATCCTGTGCTTGCCGGCGCTGGCCCATGCGCTGCTGCCGGGCGCGAGCGCTGCATTCCTGAAAAAGCATCCTGGCGCCCAGCTGAGCATCACACCGCAGGAATCACCGCTGCTGGAGGAATGGATGAGTGCGCAGCGTTTTGACCTGGGCTTGAGCGAAGCCCAAGAGGCGCCTCCGGGCACGCAGCTCGAGGCGCTGCTGGCGCTGGACGAGGTTTGCGTGCTGCCGCCCGGCCATCGCCTGGCCGCCAAACGCCAGTTGACCCCACGCGATTTCGAAGGCGAAGCCTTTGTGAGCCTGGCCACCGACGATCCGTATCGCGCGCAGATCGATGCCGTCTTTGCCGCGGCCGGCGTGCGCCGCCGCATGGCCGTGGAGACGCACAGCGCGGCGGCGGTGTGCGCGATGGTCGAGAGCGGCTTGGGCCTGGCACTGGTCAATCCACTGTCTGCCTTGGCCTGTGCTGGCGAGCGACTGCAGGTGCGGCATTTTTCAGTCTCGCTGCCCTATCGAGTGAGTGCACTGCGGCCGCTGCACCGCCCCGCCCAGCCTTTGCTCACACCGCTGATCGAGGCCGTCCGGGCCGAAGGTCGCCGACGCGAAGCGCAGTTGCGCCGGCTCTGAGGAACGTCGAGCAGGGTCTGTACGCCGTCGAACGCCCGCTCATTTGGAGTCGCGGCTTCAGGGTACGTCGCTCTGGCAGGCCTCGCGAGCGGGGATCCCCGGCTGATACTCGCCGGCCGTCCTACATCCTGGCGCGGCTGACGACGACGAGTCCGCCTGGGCTGCCTGCCTAGGATGGCTTTCAGCCCAGACCGAGGAAGTTCGAGCACGCAGCACCCAGACGTGCACAGGCAGGGCCCCACGCAATTCATCGAATGTCGAGGAACCCTCATGAACAAGCCGTTAGCGCCATCGCCCTGGCCAGACTTTCGCTGCATGGCGCTGCGGCATTTGCTCGCCGCCTCATGCCTTGCTGCGCTGGCGGCCTGCGGTGGTGGTGGTGGCGGGAGCGGTGGCGGGCCCAACGCCACTGTCGCTGTTCAGCAGCTCGGCGCCGTCAAGGTGACCGCGCAGGACAGCTACGGTGCGCTGCTGCCCGGCGTAACGGTCCAGGGGACAAGCGGGACGGTCTACACCGACGCACAAGGCGTGGCGCTCGTCGCCACGGCCTCGCCCGATGCCACCGAAACAGTGAGCCTGTCGCTGGCCAACTTCGTGACGACCTCCGTGCCCGTCACCAGCACGAGCGGCCATGTCAACGACGTGGCCGTCACCCTTGAGCGCATCGCGAGCCCTGCCGGCGGCTCACTCACCAGCCGCAGCGGTACCGCGCCGAGCGTCGATGCGACGGGGCGGCAGCTGAGCTTCGAGGTCGAGTTGATCATCGTCGATGGCAATTCGCAGCCGATCCCCAACCTGACGCTTCAAGACTTCGCGCTGCTCCCCTGCACACCGGACGCCAGCACCGCGGGCAACGACTGCATTGGCGGTGCCAGCACTGCTCCGGGCGCTGGCGAGGCCGTCGATGTGGCCTACACGCCAGTCAGCGCGCAACCTGACACCTTGGCCTGGATCCCCGGCGCGACGCCGGTACCGTTCGCCGTCGCGCTGTTGCTGGATCAGAGCGGCAGCATTGCAAGCACCGACCCGACCGGCGCGCGAATCTATTCGACCAAGGCGTTCCTGAAGGGCCTGGGCGCCAACGACTGGGCGCTGCTGGCCGCCTTTGCCGGCGCCCCCGGCGCGCTGATCACCTCGGCGCCGCTGACCCTCTACGCGCCTTTCCGGGACCGGGCGGAGGCCAGCGCGGCCTACTTCCCGACGCTGGACACGCTGGCGACGCAGATCGGCGGCAACACGCCGCTGTACGCTTCCGTGGACAGCCTGCGCCAGCAGATGGCCACACCGACATCAGCCGCGGCCGCGCCGGCCGGCCTGGCGAAGGCCATCGTTGTCTTCACCGATGGTGCCGACACCAGCTGCGGCAGCCCCGCGGCCTGCCGCACCAGCCGCCAGCAGACGATAGACGGCGCCCTGCAGGACGGCACCCGGCTGTTCACGATCGGCCTGTCCAGCACGGTGGACATCGCCGCGCTGGGCGAACTCGCCAACAAGACGGGCGGTGCCTTTCTCTATGCCCAAGACACCCAGCAATTGCTGTCCCTGTATGGCAGCGTTGGCGCCCTGGCCAGCCTGAGCCAGCCGACCTACCGGCTGCACTGGACAGTGACGGCCGCTGCCGCCGGCGCCTTCCAATCCGGCCAGTCCTTGCTGGGCCATGTGCAGGTCAAGGTCGGCCAGAGCAGCTTCAATGTGCCCTTCGTGGTCGGTATTCCCTGAGCGCCGGGGGCGGCGGCGCCGCCTGAATCAATCGGCCGACTTATCCCCGCGCAGCCGCATCCGGCAAGCCGTCATGCCCGCCGAGCGTTCTCGCCGGCGCATCCGCCCACCACTCTTCCGCCTTCAGATCCTGTCTGCGCGAGGGGTTGAGCGGATAGAGAATGCGGTTGCTCGCCTTCGCCACCTCGCCACCGACGAGCAGCAAGGCCTCGCGGTCGGAATTGTTGATGAAGCAATGGCTGATGCCCGTGCCGGCCGGGAAGGCCGCGAGATCGCCGGCGCGCATCGGGTGCAGTTCGCCGTCGATCCAGGCCTGGACCTCGCCTTCGATCACGTAGACGAACTCTTCCTCATCTGATTCGGCGTGCGGCCACGAGGAGCGCGTGCCCGGCAGCAGGCGCTGCAGGTTGATGCCGATGCGCTGCAGCCCGGCCGCCCGGCCCGCAGCGCGGCTCGGGGCCAACTGCTCCTGGCTCTGCGGGTAGATGTGGCGCCGCTCGGGCAAGTCGGCTGTCGAGATGATGAAGGGAGGGCGTGGCGAGTTCATCGCCTCAGTTTATGCGCGCTCGATGCGCGCATACGCGCTATGGCCGTGACAATCCCAGTCTCGGCACCTTGCGCCAAGCAGCGCGAAGCACTGGCTTATGCGCGTTCTATGCGCGCATAAGCGCTGTGATTGTGAATGGACTCGAAGTTCTCCACATCCACCGTGTACGCGCCGATCCGCTTGTCAGCGTTCAGCCGCAGCGCCACGTCCCGGATCAAGTCTTCGACGAACTTGGGGTTCTCGTAGGCGTGCTCGGTGATCCACTTTTCATCCGCGCGCTTGAGCAGCGGCCAGATCTCGCTGGAGGCGCTTTCTTCGGCAAAACGAACCAGTTCCGGCCAGCCGAGTTCATCACTGAGCAGCTCGGCGCGGATGGTGACGAGCGAGCGCTGATTGTGCGCGCCATAGTCTGAGATTTCCTTGGAGCAGGGGCACAGGCTCTTGACCGCCACGCCCACCTCACTCCACACCGTCGTCTTGCCGGCGCGGGTCTCGCTGATCAGCACGCCCTGGTAGTCCAGCATGCTTTCGATGCCGGTGACCGGCGCGCGCTTCTTGATGAAGAAGGGGAAGCGCACCTCGATGCGGCCTTCTGTAGCGCCAAGCTTGACGAGCATCTGCGCGTGCAGGTCACGCAGCGTGCACGGGTCCAGCGGGGCTTCCAGCGCTTCGAGCCAGGCCACGAAGCGCGACATGTGCGTGCCCTTCTTCTCGGCCGGCAGCGCCACGTCCAGCGTCCACTGGCCCACGGTCGGCTGCACCTTCTTGCCCACCTTGACGGACAGCGGATAGCGCACGTCCTTCACGCCCACGCGCTGGATGGCGAGGTGGCGTTCGTCGCGCTCGCTCTGGGTGTCGGGGATGTGCAGGCTGCTGGTGACTTGATTCATAGGGCGGCAAGGATGCCAGCTTCACGCCGTCCTTGCTCGATTAGGGCTTACTGATTGGCCGCCGGCTTGAGCAGTTGAGGCCGCGCGCCGAAGCGCTTGAGAATTGATTGCTCGATGCCGGATGCATCCAGGCCGCATTGGCTCATTAGCTTGCCCGGATCGCCATGTTCCACGAATTCATCGGGCAGGCCGAGCTGCAGCACGGGGATGCTGAGGCCAGCGGCATTCAGCGCTTCGAGCACGGCCGAGCCGGCGCCGCCCATGATGCAGCCGTCTTCCACCGTCACCAGCGCTTCATGCGTACGCGCCAGCTCAAGCACCAGTTCAACGTCTAACGGCTTGGCAAAGCGCATATTGGCCACCGTCGCATCAAGCGCATCAGCAGCTTTCAATGCCGGATAGAGCAGCGTTCCGAAAGCCAGCACGGCCACGCGCGAACCCTTGCGGCGCATCTCACCCTTGCCCCAGGCCAGCGCCACCATCTGCTTCTGGATCGCAACGCCGGCACCCGCGCCACGCGGGTAGCGCACGGTAACCGGGCCGTTATGTTGAAACGCGGTGTAGAGCGCCTGGCGGCACTCGTTCTCGTCGGCCGGCGTGAGCACGGCCATGTTCGGGATGCAGCGCGTGAAGGCGATGTCGTAGTTGCCGGCATGCGTGGCGCCGTCGGCACCGACGATGCCCGCGCGGTCCAGCGCAAACACGACGGGCAGGTTCTGGATCGCCACGTCGTGGATCAGTTGGTCGTACGCGCGCTGCAAGAAGGTCGAGTAGATCGCCACCACGGGCTTGAGCCCTTCGCAGGCCAGGCCCGCGGCAAAGGTGACCGAATGCTGCTCGGCAATGCCGACGTCGTGATAGCGGGTCGGGAAGCGTTGGTGGAACTCCACCATGCCGGAACCTTCGCGCATGGCGGGCGTGATGCCGACCAGGCGCGGGTCCTGCTCGGCCATGTCGCATAGCCATTCGCCGAAGACCTGCGTGAAGGTGGTCTTGGGCGGCGTGGAGGGCTTGACGAAGCCGATCTTGGGATCGAACTTGCCCGAGGCCGCGTGGTACTTGACCGGGTCGGCTTCGGCCAGCTTGTAGCCCGCGCCCTTCTTGGTCACCACGTGCAGGAACTGCGGGCCTGGCTTGTCGCGCAGGTTTTCGAGCGTGGGGATCAGCGATTCGAGATCGTGGCCGTCGATCGGGCCCACGTAGTTGAAGCCGAATTCCTCGAAGATCGTGCAGGGCACGACCATGCCCTTGGTGTGTTCCTCGAAGCGGCGCGCCAGCTCATACAGCGGCGTGTCGCGCAGCAGGCTCTTGGCGCCTTCGCGCGCCTTGCCGTAGAACTTGCCGCTCATCAGCCGCGCCAGGTAGCGGTTGAGGCCGCCCACCGGCGGGCTGATCGACATGTCGTTGTCGTTCAGGATCACCAGCACGTCGCCCATCAGGCCGCCATGGGCCACGCCGGCGTTGTTGAGCGCCTCGAAGGCCATGCCCGCCGTCATCGCGCCGTCGCCGATGATGGCCACGGCCTTGCGGCTCTCGCCCTTGATCTTGGCGGCCATGGCCATGCCGTGGGCCGCGGAGATCGAGGTTGAAGAATGGCCGGTGCCGAAGGTGTCGTACTCGCTCTCGTCGCGGCGCGGGAAGCCGCTGATGCCGCCGAGCTGGCGCAGGCCCGGCATGGCATCGCGCCGGCCGGTCAGCACCTTGTGCGGGTAGGTCTGGTGGCCCACGTCCCACACCAGCCGGTCGTGCGGCGTGTTGAAGACGTAATGCAGGGCCACGGTCAGCTCGACCGTGCCAAGGTTGGAGCCCAGGTGGCCGCCGGTCTGCGAGACCGAATCGAGCACATAGGCGCGCAACTCGTCGGCGAGCCTGGGCAGATCAACGCGCGGCAGGCGACGCAGGTCACCCGGGCTGTTGATGGTGTTGAGAAGCGGATAGCTCAAAGGTCTTCGCTCCTAATTGTCACGTTCGACGACCATGTCGGCCAGCATCGCCAGCCACGCGGTGTTGTCCAGCCCGCTTCGGGCCAGGGCTTGATGCGCCTGGCCACGCAGCTCCTGCGCGAACGCACGAGCGGGCTCCAGGCCCATCAGGCTCACATAGGTCGGTTTATTGGCGTCCTGATCCTTGCCGGCGGTCTTGCCGAGGACGCTGGAACATTGGGTCACGTCCAGAATATCGTCCACCACCTGGAAAGCCAAGCCCAGGGCGGCGCCATAGTCATTCAGGGCAGCCAGGGCAGCGGGCGTGGCGCTGCCGCCGGCGGCGCCCATCATCACGCTGGCCTGCAGCAGGCAGCCGGTCTTCAGGCGGTGCATCTCCCGCAATGCGGCTTCATCCAGGGCCAGGCCCACGCTGGCCAGATCGATGGCCTGCCCGCCGGCCATGCCGGCATGGCCTGACGCACGCGCCAGCAGCGAGCACAGGCGGGCCTGCAGCGCGGCGTCCACGCCCACATCGGGCGTCAGCACCTCAAAGGCCAGGGCCTGCATGGCGTCGCCCGCCAGCATGGCCTGGGCCTCGCCGTACTGAACATGCGTCGTGGGCTTGCCACGGCGCAGGACGTCGTTGTCCATGCAAGGCATGTCGTCATGCACCAGGGAATAGGCGTGGATCAGCTCCACGGCGCAGGCCGCACGGCGCGCCGGCTCGAAATCGCCGTGCACCGCTTCGCAACTGGCCATCACCAGCAGGGCGCGCAGGCGCTTGCCGCCGCCCAGGACCGAATAGCGCATCACCTCGCCCAGGCCTGCCGGCGTATCGGCGGGCACCAGGATCTCCAGCGCAGTCTCCACCTCGGCGAGCCTGCGCTGCATCCATTGTTCAAAAATACCTGAATCCACCCTCAGGAGTCCTCTCTGGTCCTCAAGCCTTCACCCTCCAGCACCTTGACTTGTTGTTCTATGGCTTGGAGACGGCCTCGGCAGTAATTCAGCAATTCAGCCCCGCGCTGGTAACTCTCCAGCAACTGCTCCAGCGGCAGTTGCTGGCCTTCCATGGCCGCGACAAGGCGCTCCAACTCGTCCAGGGCCAACTCATAGCTGGCAGGGACGGCGGCTGGGGCCTTGGCGGCGCTGGTGTTTCGGGTAGCTGACATAAGCAAGCCTTGGATTGTATTGGCCCTCGGCGACATGACTGGCGACACTTGTAAGCGCGACGCGACGCGGCCACCCCCAGCTTTGGTGAATCGGCACCACTTGCTTGACAAAGAGACGGCCGGGCCGACTTCCCCGGCCCCGGGTACAATTCCGCCCTCGCTGCTTGCGCCCGATGGTGGACTTGCAGCGTTGCCCTGAGCCCGGCCTGGTGGATGCCCTCCACGACCGGGCTTTTTACACAAACCCAGCAGAAGCAACCCAGGTTGCCTCAGGCCCCATCAGCCGCTGCCGGGGGGTTGACATAGGTTTGCAGGAAAGAACCTCTTGGAACATGTCCGGCCTGATCACGCCTTCTCTGCTTGAGCGCAGCACCAGCCAGCTGCCCGTCACCGCCTACTTCGACCCGCAACTGTTCCAGCGCGAACAGCAGCTGATCTTCGGCCAGGGCCCGCGTTACGTGGGTCATGCACTGGCCGTGCCCGAGGTGGGCGACTTCTACGCCCTGCCCCAGGAGGGCGAGGGCCGCGCCTTGGTGCGCACGCCGCAAGGCCTGGAGCTGATCTCCAACGTCTGCCGCCACCGCCAAGCGCTGATGCTGCGCGGCCGCGGCAACACGCGTTCCAACATCGTCTGCCCGCTGCACCGCTGGACCTATGACCTCAAGGGCGAGCTGATCGGCGCCCCGCATTTCGCCCACGACCCCTGCCTCAACCTCAACAACTACAAGCTGCAGGAGTGGAACGGCCTGCTGTTCGAGGACAACGGCCACGACGTGGGTGCGCATCTCGCGCAGATGGAAGCTTCCACCCGCGGCTTGCTCGACTTCTCGGGCTATGTGCTCGACAAGGTGCAGGTCCACGAGTGCGACTACAACTGGAAGACCTTCATCGAGGTCTATCTCGAGGACTACCACGTCGGCCCCTTCCACCCGGGCCTGGGCCAGTTCGTCACCTGCGAAGACCTGGCCTGGGAATTCGGCCGCCACCACTCGGTGCAGACCGTGGGCGTGCACAAGGAGCTGGCCAAGCCGGGCTCGGCCGTCTACCAGCGCTGGCACGAGCAGCTGCTGCGCTTCCGCGAAGGCGCAGCGCCCGAAAAGGGCGCGGTCTGGCTGACTTACTACCCGCATATCATGGTCGAGTGGTATCCGCATGTGCTGGTCGTCTCCACCCTCTTCCCCAACGGCCCGCAAAAGACCACCAACCTCGTGGAGTTCTACTACCCCGAGGAGATCCAGGCCTTCGAGCGCGAGTTCGTCGAAGCGCACCAGGCCGCCTACATGGAAACCTGCGTGGAAGACGACGAGATCGCCCTGCGCATGGACGCCGGCCGCAAGGCCCTGATGGACCGCGGCGACAACGAGGTCGGCCCCTACCAGAGCCCGATGGAAGACGGCATGCAGCACTTCCACGAGTGGTATCGCAACGAGATGAAGTTCGAAGGCTGATGCCACCCGCGCTGCTCATGGTGGCGGCGACGCTGCTGTTCTCGCTGATGGGCGTCTGCGTCAAGCTCGCGTCCGCCGAGTACGGCCCCGGCGAGATCGTGATGTACCGCGGCTTCATCGGCATGCTGGTGATGGGCGGCCTGCTCTTCGCCAACGGCGGCACAATCAAGACGCGCGTCCCCGCCATGCACTTCTGGCGCAGCCTATCGGGCGTGATCGCGCTCTCGCTGTGGTTCTACGCCATCAGCCATTTGCCCCTGCCCACGGCCATGACGCTGAACTATATGTCCAGCATCTGGATGGCGCTGTTCCTGCTCGGCGGCGCGGTGCTGATGGGCGCGCAGAAGATCGACGGCCGGCTGATCGCCGCCATCCTGCTGGGTTTCCTCGGCGTGGCCCTGATCCTGCGGCCTACGCTGGATTCCAGCCAGGCCTGGTACGGCCTTGCGGGCCTGCTCTCGGGCATGTTGTCGGCCGTGGCGTACCTGCAGGTCACGGCACTCGGCCGCGCGGGTGAGCCCGAGACGCGCACGGTGTTCTATTTCTCCGCCGGCGGTGCGCTGGTGGGCGCGCTCACGGCCCTGGTGCTGGAAGACGGCTTGCATGCCCACAGCGTGCGCGGCATGGCCCTGCTGCTCGGCGTGGGCCTGTTCGCCGCGGCTGCGCAGCTGTGCATGACCCGCGCCTATGCGGTGGGCCGCCCGCTGGTGAACGCCTGCCTGGCCTACCTGGGCATCGTGTTCTCCTGCGTCTGGGGGCTGCTGCTGTTCGCCGATGCCATCACGGCTTCGGCCTGGCTGGGTATCGCGCTGATCCTCGGCGCGGGCCTGGCCGCCACCCTGCTGCGCGCCCGCAGCACGCCCGTTGACAGCCAACATTCCGTGAGTGAATCATGAGCCGTTACACGACCCTCATTCCCTTCGACGCGCTGCGCGCCGACATGCTCATCATCGACGTGAGCTTCGATCTGGCCGACACCGCGGCCGGCGAGCGCGCCTACGCTGCAGGCCATATGCCCGGCGCCCACTACCTGCACCTGGACCGCGACCTGAGCGGCGCCAAGACTGGCACCAACGGCCGCCATCCGCTGCCGGATCGCGCCACCTTTGCCGAGCGCATGCGTTCGCTGGGCTTGAGCAAGCAAACCCAGGTCGTGGCCTACGACGCCCAAGGCAGCATGTACGCTGCGCGGCTGTGGTGGATGCTGCGCTGGATCGGCCATTCGGCCGTGGCCGTGCTCGACGGCGGCAAGCAAGGCCCGCTGGGCACTGATGCGCCCCAGGCCGTGCCGGGCGACTTCGAGATCGGCCAGGCGCTAACGCCCATGTTCGACGCAGCTGCTTTGCTCGGCCATCTCGGCCGCGTGCGCCTGATCGACGCGCGGGCGCCTGAACGCTTCCGCGGCGAGGTGGAGCCGCTCGACAGCCAAGCCGGCCACATTCCCGGCGCGGCCAATCGCCTGTTCAAGAGCAATCTGCAGGATGACGGCCGTTTCAAGAGCGCCGAGCGGCTGCGCGCCGAGTTCGCGCCGCTGCTGGCGCCGCATGGCGCCGCGGGCACGGTGCACTCCTGCGGCTCCGGCGTCACCGCCTGCCACAACCTGCTGGCGATGGAGCACGCGGGCTTGAGCGGTTCTGCGCTCTATCCGGGCTCGTGGAGCGAATGGTCCAGCGATCCGGCAAGGCCGGTTGCCAAGGGCTGAACGAGGGCGCAAGATAGATCTCGAAAGGAGGCCTATCATGTTCAAGCGAATCCTCGTCCCAACCGACGGCTCCGATCTCACCGCCAAGGCTGTCAACACCGCCATCGGCATGGCCCGCATCCACGGCGCGCAACTCTACACGCTGAGCGTCAAGGAGCCATTCCCCTACAGCGCCGTCTCCGAGATGCAGCCCACGCCGCCGCAGGAGTTCTTCGATGCGCAGGAACGCATTGCCCAAGAGCGGGTGAAGACCGTGGTGGCCGCGGCCACCCAGGCTGATGTGCAATGCGAGGCCACCACCACCGAAGGCCTGCACCCCTGGGAAGCCATCATCGAGCACGCGACGGATCGTCAGTGCGATTTGATCGTCATGTCGTCGCACGGCAGGCGTGGCGTCACGGCGCTATTGCTGGGCAGTGAGACGCAGAAAGTCCTCACCCACTGCAAGATCCCGGTGCTGATCGTTCGCTAGCTGTGAGCCCCTCGCCCGCGGGGACGCTGATGATCGCGGGGGGTGCCCCACGATCACTTCGGCTCAAGTCGTTCTTGGGGCGGCCCGGCGAACGGCCTTGACGTGAAAGCCCTAATGCCCGCTGGGGCTGCCGTGCTCGCCTGAGATCAGCACGATCACCACCACCAGGGCCAGGCCTGCGCCCAGCCAGGCCAGCTGCAGCACCGTCTCGCGCCAGGGCAAGCGCCGCTGCAGCTGCGGGATCAGGTCGGCCACGGCCACGTAGATGAAACTGCTCGACGCCGCCACCAGCAGGTAGGGGAACAGCGCCTCCCAAGGCCCGACCACGAAATAGCCGACGATGCCGCCTGCCACCGCCGCGAGGCCCGAGATCGCGTTGAACATCAGCGCCTTGCTGCGCGAGAGACCGGCGTTCAGCAGCACGATGTAGTCGCCGACTTCCTGCGGGATCTCGTGCGCGATGATCGCCACCGCCGTTGCTAGGCCCAGGTGTGCATCGGCCAAAAAGGCCGCGGCGATGATGATGCCGTCGCAGAAGTTGTGGATGCTGTCGCCCACCAGCACCGAGATGCCGCCGCGCCCGGCCTGCTCCGCGTCGAAATGATGGTGGTGATGGTGCCCGTCGCCCTCGTGGTGGTGGGTGTGCCGGTACAGCTCGGCCTTCTCCAGCAGGAAGAAGAACATCAACCCGCACAGCAAGGTGATGAACAGGCCCTGCGGCGCGGCACTGTGGTTTTCAAACGCTTCGGGCAGGATGTTCAGCAGCGCCGTGCCCAGCAGCACGCCGGTCGACAGGCTGACCAGGTGCTTGACGATGCGGCCCAGCAGCGCGACGGTGAGGCTCGCGGCGATCAGCACCGAGAGCAGGCCGCCAATCAGGGTGGCGAAGATGATGTAGGCGAGGGTCATTAAGCGCGAACCGCGCTCGGGGCGCGGTTCAGTCGAAGATAAAGGTTAGACGCCGTTGGCCTTGAGCCATTCAATGCATCGCTTCCAGCCATCCTCAGCAGCTTCCTTGCGGTAGCTGGACCGGTAGTCTGCGTTGAAGGCGTGCGGCGTGTCCGGGTAGATCTGGAACTGGCTCTTGCGTGCCGCTGCAGAGCCCTTGGACAAGGCTGCTTTCATCTTATCAATCGTGTCAATAGGGATGCCGGCGTCTGCACCGCCATACAGACCCTGCACCGGGCCGTAGAGATGGGCGACGCCGTCGATGGGATTGCTCGGTTGCAGCGGATTCGCCTCGCCCACCAGCCTGCCATACCAGGCCACGCCGGCCTTGACGCCCGGGTTGTGCTCGGCAAAAAGCCAGGTGATACGGCCGCCCCAGCAAAAGCCCGTAACGCCCAATCTCGACGTATCCGCGCCCTGCGCCTTGGCCCAGTCCACCGTGGCATCCAGATCGCCCATCACTTGCGCGTCAGGCACCTTGGAGACGACCTCGCTCATCAGCTTGGAGATCTCGCCATAGCTGCCGGCATCACCCTGGCGCATGAACAGCTCTGGCGCGATGGCCATATAGCCCAGGTGTGCAAAACGCCGCGCCACGTCGGCAATGTGCTCATGCACGCCGAAGATCTCGCTGATGACGAGGATCACCGGCGCCTTCGATTTGCCCGCCGGCACCGCGCGGTAGGCCGGCATCTTGAAATCGCCCACGGGAATGAAAACCTCGCCGACCTCCAGCCCTTCGCTGGAGGTCTTGATCGTCTCGGCCGTCACCGGCAGCACGGCGGCTGCAAAGCCACTCCCCACAGCGGTGCGCACAAAGGCGCGGCGGCTGAAATCCTTGCCCGGTACAAGGCTGTCGAAGTCCTGCTGCATGTCGTCTCCTTTGCGGCCATCCGGCGCGCGATTCTTGCAGATTTGCCTCCACAATGCCGGCCATGACTTTGCCTGTCCATGCCCCGCACGCCCTCGCCGCCATCGACATGGGCTCCAACAGCTTCCGGCTCGAAATCGCCCTGCTGCAAGGTGGCCAATACAAGCGCCAGACCTACCTGAAGGAGACCGTGCGCCTGGGCGCCGGCCTCGACGGCGAGAACATGCTGACCGAGGCCGCCATGGAGCGCGGCCTTGAATGCCTGCGCCGCTTTGCGCTGCGCCTGCACGGCTTCGATCCCCAGCGCGTGCGCGCCGTGGCCACGCAGACCTTGCGCGAGGCGCGCAACCGCGATGCCTTTCTGCAGCGCGCGCAGGAGGCCCTGGGCTTCGCCATCGAGGTGATCTCGGGCCGCGAGGAAGCGCGCCTGATCTTCGCCGGCGTGGCGCGCCTGCAGGCCTCCAGCGCCCAGCGCCTGGTGATCGACATCGGCGGCCGCTCCACCGAGATGATCCTGGGCCGCGGCCTCAAGCCCGAGGTGGCCGAGTCCTTCCAGGTCGGCAGCGTCGGCCTGTCGCTGCGCTTCTTCCCCGATGGCCGCTTCACGCCCGAAGCCTTCCGCGCCGCACAGGTGGCTGCGGGCGCCGAGCTGGAAGAAGCGCTCACGCTCTTCAAACCCTCGATGTGGAAACAGGCCCTGGGCTCCTCGGGCACGGTCGGCGCGGTTTCGCAGATCCTGGCCGCCAGCGGCATGACCGACGGGCGCATCACGCCCAACGCCTTGCGCTGGTGCATGGACGAATGCCTCAAGGCCGGCCATGTGGACAAGCTCAAGCTGCCCGGCCTCAAGGATGACCGCCGTGCCGTGGTCGGCGGCGGCCTGTGCATCCTCTACACCCTGCTCACGCAGTTCGGCATTGGCGAGCTGATGCCCGCCAAGGGCGCGCTGCGCCAGGGCGTGATCTTCGACCTGGCCGAGCGGCTCGGCGCCAGCAGCGGCGACGCGCCGCGCCTGGACATGCGCGAGGCCTCGGTCCTGGCCCTGCAACAGCGCTTTGGCGTGGACACCGCGCAGGCCACCCGCGTGCAGGCCATCGCCGCCACGCTGCACCGCCGCCTGCAGCCCCGCGCCCCGCGCGAAATCCAGCGCGAGCTGAGCTGGGCCGCCGCCCTGCACGAGATCGGCATGATGGTCTCCCACCACGACCACCACCGGCACAGCGCCTATTTGCTCTCGCACGTCGATGCACCCGGCTTCTCACAAAGCCAGCTCCGTCGGCTGGGCGAGCTGGCCCTGGGTCAACGCGGCGGCCTGCGCAAGCTGGAATCGCACTTCGGCGACGAGTCCCTGCTCAACCAGATCATGGCCTTGCGCCTGGCGGTGATCCTCTGCCATGCGCGCACCGACATCGACATTCGCGCGCTGCGCTTGCTGCGCACCGGCAATCGCGTGGAGATGAAACTGCCGCGGCGGTGGTTGACGGAGCAGCCGCGCACGCTGTTCCTCTTGCGCGAAGAGGCGCAGGCGTGGCAGCGGGCGGGGGTGATGGAGCTGGTGCTGGCTTGAATTTCCAATGAGCGTCTGCGTGCGATTTCTGGTTTTCCTCTTGATTTCGATAGCGTTCGGGGCCGCCGCGGCGCCTGCGGAAGAAACCTCGTACAACAAGGGCGTCGCGGCTTGGCGCGAGAAGAACTACGCGCAAGCACGCAAACACTGGGAACAGTCGCTTGCAGAGGGCGGCCCGGACGAAGCGCTCAACAATCTGGCCTTCCTGCTCTACAACGGCATGGGTGGAGACAAGCAGCGGTCCAGGGCCGTCGAGCTGTGGCGCAAGGGCGCTGCCTTGTCCGTTTCAGAGGCCCAATTGCACCTGGCTCAGGCATACGAATCTGGCGGCGGGATCGACATGAATCTCGCCGCCGCGTACGGGTGGTATCGCTGTGCCATCGCCACAGCATCGGACCTCAGTTCAAACGATCCGACGGAGACCGAAATCAAGAACGAGGCCATAGCGGCCGTCGGCAAGTTGACGCCCAAGCTCTCCTCTGCAGAACGCGACAAAGGCGAGGCGTTGGCCGCAAGCTGGATCTCAAGATACTCGCACCGCCTGTCCGCGAAGCCCTGAGCTCTTCAAGCTGCCGCAGCGCGAGATCAGAAGGCCCATCCACGGAATCGCAACCCATGAGAATATCTTCCATCGCACTGCTCGCGCTCATGCTGCTCCAAGCCTGCGCGCCATTGAAAAGCGACCCGGCCTACAGCACGGCACGCATCAAGGCGACCCTGGTGACGGAGCGCTTGGAAGACATGCGCAAGGGAACGCCTTCCGCGATGCTCAGGGCCGATTTCCCGGCGATACAAGGCGACATATTCGGCACGCCCTCGACGGCATCGTTGATCAGCATACCCGTGGCGATCGGATTGGATTTCACCATCGACATCGCCGAATGGGAGAAGCGCTTCGGACAGATTGCCCAGGCGCCGGTCGACTCTGTATTGAAGGAAGTCCGGCTCGAGCCTCGCGCCACCCGGATCGCGCGCGTCGGCACCTTTCTGTACGACCTGGACCAGCGACACGGCGTACCCGGTGGCGTCGGTTTCAAGGATGTGGCGACGGGCGACCATCTCCTCCTGGTCTACTTTGATCGCCCCTGTTCCATGCGAGGCATCCTGGGCGCCCGGGATGAAGCGGCCGATATCGACATACGGGTCTCCAAGGCCGGCATGAGCTGGCTTCGGGTCGTCAAGCCTGATCCCTCCTCGCCGAGCAAGTACGCCATTTCCCTGGCTTCAGACGTGACGAAGGTTCTTCTCTTCACGCAGACCTTCCCGGGCTCCTCGCGACCCTCAAAGCAGATGGTGCTTGCGCCAACACCCACGTCCGCGCAATGAGCTCCAGCGATCGACTCCCCCAAGGTAACGCCGCCGAGTTTGCTTGGCAGGACGACGACATCTTCGGTCGCATCGCCACTCGCTACGACAGGCTGTGCGACGCGTTCAGCTTTGGCATTCACAGGTTTTGGAAGCGGCGTGTAGCGCAGCGCATCGCTAGCGAGGATTGGTCCACCCTTCTCGATGGTGCCACCGGAACCGGAGACATCATCCTGCGGGTCCTGTCCCTGGAATCGACGCAAGGCCGAACCATCGTGGCATCGGATGTCAGTCCGAAGATGCTAGCCATCGCGGAGCAACGGTTGCGCAAGCATTCGGATGCAGTCAGCCTCAGGCAGCTCGATGCCGAGAACATGCCCTCCGTACCCGATCAAAGCGTCGACGCCTACTCCATTTCTCTTGGCTTGAAGATCTGCAATCGCCGCCTTGCACTGCAGGAAGCCATGCGCGTTCTGAAGCCGGGCGGCCGCTTGATCATGCTCGAAGCTTCCAATATCCGCTGGAGCGTCTTGCATCAGATCTACCTGATCTATATGAGTATCTGCCTGCCGGTACTGGGTTGGCTTGCGACCGGCGGCGATGCATCGGCCTACAAGTACCTGCTGCGAGGCATTCGCGAATTCCCGAGCGCGGAGTCGCTGGCCGAGGAATTGGCGGCGCTGGGCTTCGAAGAAGTGTCTTTCGAGCGGCTGTCGCTGGGCATCGTTGCCATTCATACAGCACGTACGCCGACAGCGAAGCACAATCACCGGGATGTCGATGATCGAGAAGAGGTAAAACCGTGAATCTTGGATTGAACGGACGCTGGGCCCTTGTGTGCGCCGCCAGCAAGGGCCTCGGCCGCGGCTGCGCCGAGGCATTGGTGGGCGAAGGCGTAAATGTGGTGATCACCGCGCGCGGCGCCGAGGCGCTGGAAGCTACGGCTAACGCGTTACGTCAGCTGAACCCTGCCGTCGAGGTGCACGCCGTGGCCGGCGATATCGCCACGCCGGAAGGCCGCGCCGCGGCACTGGCGGCCTGCCCGCAGGTGGACATCCTCGTCAACAACGCCGGCGGCCCGCCGCCAGGCGATTTCCGCGACTGGGGCCGCGAGCAATGGCTGGCAGCGCTGGAGGCGAACATGCTCACGCCGATCGAGCTGATCAAGGCGACGGTGGACGCGATGGCCGCGCGCGGCTTCGGCCGCATCGTCAACATCACCTCGGGCGCGGTGAAGGCACCAATCGATGTGCTGGGCCTCTCCAACGGCGCGCGCTCGGGCCTGACCGGCTTCGTCGCCGGCGTGGCCCGCCAGCAGCAGATCGCCGGCCGCAACGTGACGATCAACAACCTGCTGCCGGGTGCGTTCGAGACGGATCGCCTGCGCAAGGGCTGGGCCGCCAGCGCGGCCAAGACGGGTCAGTCAATCGAGGCCGTTATGGACCAGCGGCGCGCCACGATTCCCGCCCAGCGCTTCGGCACCGCGGCCGAGTTCGGCGCGATCTGCGCAATGCTCTGCAGTGCGCAAGCGGGCTATCTGACGGGGCAGAACATCCTGCTGGATGGTGGCTCGTACCCAGGAACCTTCTGACTAGAGGCCATCCGGCCCCTGCACGGCCCACAGCAGGATTTCGTGGCCATCCTCGCGATGCCGCGAGCGCAGCCACCAGACCGCGCCTTTCTTGACCGACCAGGGCAAATCCTGCCCGCACAAGAGCCGCGCGGCCAGCATGCCCAGCGTCGGCTGATGGCCGACCAGCAGCACGGGCTCGACCGAGCGTGGCCAGCGCGAAGCCTGCAGCAGCGCCTCCACATCGGCATCCGGCGCAATCGTCGGTGCCACGCGCGTCTCGCGCCCCAAGGCCGCGGCGGTGGCGCGGCAACGTTCGGCCGGGCTTACCAGCACGCGCGTCGTTGCGGCCAGCCGATGGTTGAGCCACGCCGCCATGCGCTGCGCCTGGCGTTCACCCTTGGGCGTGAGCACGCGATCCAGATCGCTGCCGCCCTCGCGCAGCACTTCGGCTTCAGCGTGGCGCCAGAGGATCAGGTCCATCAGAAGTGCTTCATCAAAGCCTGCTGCGCACTGACGCCGCCGACCTTGTTGAGACGCGAATAGCGGCCATCAGGCCCCAACTGCCAGGCATCCTGCGTGTCATGCAGATACGGCGTCAGGGCTTCATCCAGCACGCGCTGGCGCAGCTTGGCGTCCAGCACGGGCCAGGCCACTTCGATGCGGCGGAACATATTGCGGCTCATCCAGTCGGCGCTGGACAGATACAGCGCTTCGTCGCCCTCGCTCGCGCCCCAGCGGAAATAGCAGATGCGCGAATGTTCGAGGAAACGGCCGACGACCGAGCGCACCACGATGTTGTCGCTCACGCCGGGAATGCCGGGCGCCAGCATGCAGGCGCCGCGCACGATCAGGTCGATGTGGGCGCCGGCCTGGCCGCAGCGCAGCAGCGCGGCGATCATCTCGTGATCGGTCAGCGCATTGATCTTGACCACCACGCGGGCGGGCTTGCCGGCGAGTGCGGCAGCCTCCACTTTGGCGATGTAATCCAGCATGCGGCTGTGCAGGTTGAACGGCGCCATCAGCATGCGCCGCGGCGTCTTGGCCTTGCCCAGCGCGGCGAGCTGGCGGAAGACCAGCTCGGCGTCCGCCGTCAGATCGCCATCGGCCGTCATGTAGCCGATATCGGTGTAGAAGCGCGAGGTGCGCGGGTTGTAGTTGCCCGTGGAGAAGTGCGCATAGCGGCGCAGCTTGTGGCCTTCGCGGCGCGTCACCATCAGGAGCTTGGCGTGCGTCTTGAAGCCGACGATGCCGTACACCACCTGCGCGCCAACGGCCTCCAGCCGCTCTGCCCAGTTGATGTTGGCCTCTTCGTCGAAGCGGGCCTTCAACTCCACCACGGCCATCACCTCTTTGCCGCGCCGCGCCGCCTCGATCAGCAGATCCATCAGCACCGACTGGCTGCCGGTGCGGTAGATGGTCTGGCGGATTGAAAGCACGTTCGGGTCTTCCACGGCCTCGCGCAGGAACTCCACCACCGGGTCGAAGCTCTCGAACGGGTGGTGCAGCAGCACGTCGCCCTTCTTGAGCCGCTCGAAGATGGGCTTGTTGCGCGGCAGCCGGCCCTCGGGCCAGACCGGCTCGAAGGGCGTGAAGCGCAGCTGCGAGGCGTCGGTGCGGTCGATCAGTTCATCCAGGCGCAGCAGATTGATCGGGCCGTTCACCTGGTACAGCGCCGCGGCCGGCAGGTCGAACTGCTGCAAGAGCAATTGCGACAGATCGGGCGGACAGGTGTTGACCACCTCCAGCCGCACGGCGCGGCCGAAGTGGCGCGTGGTCAGGCCTGATCGAAGCGCATGGCGCAGGTTGGCGATTTCTTCCTCGTCCACTTCGAGGTCGGAGTCGCGCGTGACGCGGAACTGCGCGAAGGACTCGACCTTGCGGCCCGGGAAAAGCTCTTCCAGATGCACGCGGATCACGCTGGTCAGCAGCACAAAGGCCTGGCAGCCATTGCTGACCTCGACCGGCAGCTTGATCACGCGCGGCAGCACGCGCGGCACCTTGACGATGGCGATGCGGTTGTCGCGCCCGAAGGCATCCTTGCCCGAGAGCCTGACGATGAAATGCAGGCTCTTGTTGGCCACCTGCGGGAAGGGATGCGCCGGATCCAGGCCCACGGGAACGAGCAGCGGCTTGACCTCGCGCTCGAAGAACTTCTGCACCCATTGGCGCTGCGCGGCGTCGCGCTGCGCATGGTTGAGGATGACGATGCTCTGCGCCAGCAGCAGCGGCGAGAGCACGTCGTTGAAGACCGCGTACTGCGCGTCGATCAGCTCATGCGCGGCGCGGCCCACGCGGGCGATGTCGGCATTGCTGACCTGCCGGTCGGGCTCGCGCGCGGCGTCGAGCATGTCGGCAAAGCGCACCTCGAAGAACTCGTCCAGATTGCTGGAGACGATGCAGATGTAGCGCAGCCGCTCCAGCAGCGGCACGTCCTCGCGCTCGGCCTGAGCCAGCACGCGACGGTTGAATTCGAGGATGGCTTGCTCACGGTTGAGCAATGTCGGCGGGGTGACTGGTTCGGGACTGATTTGGGCGGACATCGCTTGATCTTATGGAATTTTCGTGACACGAGAGTGAAGCCGCCCACGCCCGGATAATCGCCCCATGCATCTCGTGATTCCCCACGCCAGCGCCATGGGCGAAGACTGCGCCCAGGCGCTGGCCGGCCTCAAGCTGCCCGCTTTGAGCGCCCTGCTCGGCCGCATGACGGCCACCCAGACCCTCGGCAGCGACGAGTGGAGCCTTGACACCCCGGCCGAGCAAGCCCTGGCCGCCCTGCGCGGCGAGCCGCCCGCCGCGGCTGCCTGGCTGGCCGCCGACCAGGGGCTGGACGCCACGCGTCCCTGGGCCCTGCTGACACCGCTGCATCTGAGCGTCAGCACCGACGGCGTCAGCGCCTACGGACCCGAGAGCCTGGGCTTGAGCGAGGCCGAGGCACGCCAATGCTTTGAATCGCTGGCCGAGCTGTGGCCCGAGGCCGAGGGCTGGCAGTCGGCCTACGTCTCGGCCAACCAATGGCTGCTCAGCCATGCCAGCCTGCAAGGCCTGCACAGCGCCAGCCTGGACCGCATCGTGCAGCGTCACATCGAACCCTGGCTACCCGAGGCGCGGCGCCTGCGCGGCCTGCAGAACGAGGTGCAGATGCTGCTGCACCGCCACCCGATCAACGAGAGCCGCTCCATGGAGATGAACTCGGTCTGGATCAGCGGCTGCGGATCCAGCACGCAGGCGCTGCCCGCCCAGGTGCGCGTGGATGGGCGCCTGCGCGATCCGCTGCTGATGGGCGATTGGGCGGCCTGGATGGCGGCCTGGGCCGCGCTCGATGCCGAGTTGCCTGCGCTAGCGCCCGCGCGAATCACGCTTTGCGGCGAACGCCTCGCCACCACCTACACCGCCGCCGAGCCGAGCGGCCTGCTGAAGTCCCTGTGGCAGAAGCTGACGCCACCTCGCGTGGACACCAGCGCCTTGCTGAAAGACCTATGAGCCAGCCGCACCCGATCCAGCGCGACGTCCCGCAGGTCATTCAACGTGACGTTCCGCCACGGGCCGTCTGGGCGCTTGAACAGGCCGGCGTTGCGCCGCTCCTGGCCCGCCTCTTCGCCGCCCGCGGCGTGACCCAGGCCGAGGAACTGGACGACGGCCTTGCCCGCCTGCTGCTGCCCGACGGCCTGCTCGGCATGACCGACGCGGCGCGGCTGCTGGCCGATGCGCTGGATGCGAACGAGCGCCTCTGCGTCGTCGCCGACTACGACTGCGACGGCGCCACCGCCTGCACCGTCGCCCTGCGCGGCCTGGCGATGCTGGGCTTCAAGCCCGATCAGTTGGGCTATGTGGTGCCCGACCGCGCCGTGCATGGCTACGGCCTCACGCCGGCCATCGTCGATCTCGCCATGCCGCAAGCGCCGCAATTGCTGATGACCGTGGACAACGGCATCGCCAGCATTGCCGGCGTGGCGCACGCCAAGGCGCTGGGACTCAAGGTGCTGGTGACCGACCACCACCTGCCCGCCACCGAAGGCCTGCCCGCGGCCGACGCCATGGTCAACCCCAACCAGCCCGGCTGTAGCTTTGCAAGCAAGAACCTGGCTGGCGTGGGCGTGGCTTTCTATGTACTGCTGGCGCTGCGCGGCGAGCTGCGCCAACGCGGGCGCTTCGATGCCACCAATCAACCGCGGCTCGACGCGCTGCTCGATCTGGTCGCCCTGGGCACCGTGGCCGACGTCGTCAAGCTCGATGCCAACAACCGCCGCCTGGTGGCGCAAGGCCTGAAGCGCATGCGCGCGGGCCGCATGCAGCCGGGCATGGCCGCGCTGTTCGCCGCGGCCGGCCGCGATGCAAGGCAGGCGTCGACGACCGACCTCGGCTTCACGCTCGGCCCGCGCATCAACGCCGCGGGCCGGCTCTCGGACATGACGCTGGGCATCGAATGCCTGCTGACCGACGACAGCGTGCGTGCCAACGAGCTGGCCAAGCTGCTCGACGAGATCAATCGCGAGCGGCGCGACATCGAGGCCGGCATGCGCGAACAGGCCGAGATGAAGCTCGACACCTTGATGCCGCAAGGCGAAGTGCCGCCGGCCATCGCCATCTTTGAGCCCGAGTTCCACGAAGGCGTGGTCGGCATCGTCGCCTCGCGCCTCAAGGACCGCCTGCACCGCCCGACTTTCGTGTTCGCACGCGGCATGGACGGCTCGCTCAAGGGCTCGGGCCGCTCGATTGCCGGCTTCCATCTGCGCGACGCGCTGGACCTGGTGGCCAAGCGCCACCCCGAGGTGCTGAAGAAGTTCGGCGGCCACGCGATGGCCGCCGGCTGCACGCTGGCCGATGAGGCGGCCTTCGCCACCTTCGACAGCGCTTTGCAGCAAGTGGCGCGCGAATGGCTCGATGCCTCCGCGCTGACCCGCACGCTGCGCACCGATGGCCCGCTGCCGGCCGACGCCTTCACGCCCGCCGTGGTGCAGCAGCTCGATGCGCAGGTCTGGGGCCAGGCCTTCGAGGCGCCGGTGTTCTGTGACGAGGTCGAGATCGTCAGCCAGCGCATCGTCGGCGAGCGACACCTGAAGCTGCGCGTCAAGCAAGCCGGTGCGCTGCGCGACGCGATCTGGTTCGGCCATACCGACGCCGTGCCGGAGCGGGCCCACATGGCCTACCGGCTCAGCCTCAATGAATACCAAGGCCGGCTCAGCGTGCAGATGATTGTCGAAGCCGTTAAATGAGCCCGCGCGGGTTGCGCGGCTGTTGCTGCGCGGACGCAGGCGGGCGGCGGACGTAACTCCATAATCAATCGGGCTGGGCGATAGGCGCCCAGCTCCTTTTTTTGACGGAGCTGCTTTCATCATGCTGCGACAACTCTCGATCAAGCTGCGTCTGGGCCTGGCCTTCGGTCTGATGGTGCTCCTGCTGATGGTGCTGGGCCTGGGGGGCTGGTTTGCCACCCGCACCATGAATGGTGCCTTCCTGCAATTCAGCGACACCGTCGTAGGTTCGATGCGCAGCGCTGATCGATTGCGCGCCGGCCTGCTGACCGCGCGCCGCTACGAGAAGGACATGATCTTCTCCGCCATCGGCGTGGCCGACTACAAGCGCGCGGAATCGCGCTGGCAGGAATCGATGAAGGAGGCCGACGAGGGCCTGAAGGACCTGGACCAGCGTGTCAAGGCCGGCGAGGTGCGCGACAGCCTGGGCAAGATCCGCGAGAGCTTCGACCTCTACCGCAGCAAGATGCAGCCGGTGATGGAACGCCTGGCCAAGGCCGACATGGCTGAGGATCTCAAGGGCGCCTGGGACGCACCACGCGATGCCAAGAAGTCGGCCGACGAGGCGGAGAAGGCACTCGAACAATCCCTGGGCTACATCGACGCGGCCGTGGCGCAGGCGCAGGCCCAATTGAGCGGCGTCTACCAGACCGTGGCCACGCTCATCTGGGTTGCCTTGGGTCTGGGTGTGCTGTTCGCCATCGTCACCGCCTGGCGCATCTCGATCTCGGTGCTGCGGCCCGTACAGGACAGCATCCGCTTTGCAGCCGCCGTCGAAGGCGGCTCGCTGGGCGAGCAGCTGAGTGTGGAAGGCAAGGACGAGATGACCCAGCTCTCGCACAGCCTGGTGCAGATGCAGGCCGGCCTGCGCGGCATTGTCTCGCGGGTACGCGAGGGCTCCGAGTCCATCCAGGTCGCCGCCACCGAGGTGGCCGTCGGCAACCAGGATCTCTCGGCCCGCACCGAGAACGCTGCGGCCAATCTGGAAGAGACCGCTTCCTCCATGGAGCAGCTGACCGAGAACGTGCGGCATAACGCCGATTCCGCACGGCAGGCCAACCAGCTCGCCGCCAGCGCCTCGGCCGTGGCCACGCGCGGCGGCACGGTGGTCTCGCAGGTGGTCAGCACGATGGACGAGATCAGCGCCAGCTCCAAGAAGATCAACGACATCATCGGCACCATCGACGGCATCGCTTTTCAAACGAACATCCTGGCGCTGAACGCCGCCGTGGAGGCTGCGCGTGCCGGCGAGCAAGGCCGCGGCTTTGCAGTGGTGGCCGGGGAGGTGCGCCTGCTGGCCCAGCGCTCCGCCGAGGCGGCCAAGGAGATCAAGAGCCTGATCACCGCGTCCGTCGAGAAGATCGACAGCGGCGCCAGCCTGGTGGCCGAAGCGGGCTCAACCATGGGCGAGATCGTCAGCTCGGTGCAGCGCGTGACCGACATCATGAGCGAGATCACCGCCTCCACCACCGAGCAGAGCAACAGCATCGGCGAAGTGGGCCAGGCCATCGCCACGCTGGACCAGATGACGCAGCAGAACGCGGCGCTGGTGGAGCAAGGCGCAGCGGCGGCCACCAGCCTCAAGGAACAGGCGCTGGGGCTGACGCAGGCAATCAGCAGCTTCCGGCTCTGAGCCCGCCAAGGGCTAAAGTCCCGCCTTCACGCGCCCGCCGGGCGCGCCCCGATCCCAAGACGAGACTGATCGATGATTCGCGTGCACTCCCTTCAGCGGGCAGGCGCCGTGCTGGCCCTGCTGGCTGCTGCCTCCGCCCAGGCGGCCCAGGCCGCCACGGCCGCTGATGCCGTTGCCTCCAACCCCTTCGCCCAACCCAGCGCCCTGCCCTTCATGGCGCCGCCCTTCGACCGCATCCGGGACAGCGACTACGCACCCGCCTTCGCAGAAGGCATGCGCCAGCAGCTCGCGGAGATCGAAGGCATCGCCAACAACGCGGCCGCGCCGAGCTTCGAGAACACCATCGTCGCGATGGAGAAGTCCGGCCGCATGCTCGACCGGGTGAACAGCGCCTTCTCCAGCGTCATCCAGGCCAATACCAATGAGGCGCTCGACAAGGTGCAATCCGAGGTGGCGCCGCTGCAGGCGGCCCACAACGACGCGATCTACCTCAACCCCAAGCTGTTCGCGCGGGTCCAGGCGATCTACGACCAACGCGACACGCTCAAGCTCGACGCCGAGTCGCTGCAACTGCTCAAGATCTACTACCGCGACTTCGTGCACGCCGGTGCCAAGCTCTCCGAGGCCGACCAGGGCAAGCTGCGCGAGATCAACCAGCAGCTCGCCTCGCTCGAGACCGACTTCCAGCAGAAGCTGCTCGCCGGCGCCAACGCCGGCGCCTTCATGACCGCGGACAAGGCCGACCTGGCCGGCCTGGGCGAGCCCGACATCGCGGCGGCGGCCAAGAACGCCGAGGAGCACGGCAAGCCGGGCCAATACCTGCTGCCGCTGCAGAACACCACGCAGCAGCCCGAGCTTGCCACGCTGAGCCAGCGCGCCGTGCGCGAGAAGATCTTCGCCAACTCGTGGATGCGCAGCGAAAAGGGCGACGCCAGCGACACGCGCGCCACCGTCGCGCAGCTCGCCCTGCTGCGGGCGCGCAAGGCCGGCCTGCTGGGCTACCCGAACTACGCCGCCTACGTGCTCTACGACCAGATGGCGCAGACGCCCGAGGCCGTCGAGAAGTTCATCGGCGCCGTGGTGCCGGCCGCCGCCGCCAGGGCCGCCGACGATGGCCGCCAGATCCAGCAGATGATCGACCAGTCGGGCCCGCATTTCGAGCTCCAGCCCTGGGACTGGGACCGCTACGCCGAGAAGGTGCGCAAGGCCCGGTACGACCTCGACCAGAACGAGCTCAAGCCCTACTTCGAGCTCAACCGCGTGCTGCAGGACGGCGTGTTCTACGCCGCCAAGCGCCTCTACGGCCTCAGCTTCAAGGAGCGCCATGACATCCCGGTCTACCACCCGGACGTGCGCGTCTTCAGCGTGTTCGACCAGGACGGCAAACCGCTGGGCCTGTTCTACGCCGACTACTTCAAGCGCGACAGCAAGGCGGGCGGCGCCTGGATGAGCAACTTCGTCGGCCAGTCCCGGCTGCTCGGTACGCGGCCCGTGGTCTACAACGTCGCCAACTTTGCCAAGCCCGCGCCCGGCCAGCCCGCGCTCCTGAGCCTGGACGACGTAACGACGATGTTCCACGAATTCGGCCACGCCCTGCACGGCCTGTTCGCCAACACCCGGTACCCCTCGCTCTCGGGCGCCAACACGGCGCGCGACTGGGTCGAGTTCCCCTCGCAGTTCAACGAGCACTGGGCGCTCGATCCCGCGGTGCTCCATCACTACGCGGTGAACTACAAGACGGGTCGGCCGATGCCGGCGCAGCTGCTCGCGAAGATCCACAAGTCCGCCAGCTGGAACCGGGGCTACGCGGTCGCCGAGGCGCTTGCCGCGGCCGAGCTCGACATGCAGTGGCACGCACTGCCCGCCGACGCGCCGGTGCAGGATGTCGATGCCTTCGAGAGCCGGGCCCTGGCGGCCACGCACACCGACTTCGCGAATGTGCCGCCGCGTTATCGCTCCAGCTACTTCCTGCACATCTGGGCCAACGGCTATGCCGCCGGCTACTACGCCTACCAGTGGACCGAGATGCTCGACGACGATGCCTATGCCTGGTTCATGCGTCACGGAGGCCTGACCCGTGCCAACGGCCAGCGCTTCCGGGACATGATCCTGTCGCGCGGCCGCACCGAGGACTACGGGCCCATGTTCCGCGCCTTCTATGGCCAGGACCCGGACATCGGCCCCATGCTTGAGCAGCGCGGCCTGGCAGCCCGCCCTGGCGCACAATGAAGGGGTGAACACCACCATCCTCAACGCCGACCTGCACTGCCACTCCAAGGTTTCCGACGGCACTCTGGAGCCCGAGGCGCTGGCGGCGCGCGCCAAGGCCAACGGCGTGGAGCTGTGGGCGCTGACGGACCACGACGAGATCGGCGGCCAGCAGCGCGCAATGGAAGCGGCGCGGGCCTTGGGCCTGCCCTATCTGACCGGCACCGAGATCTCGGTCACTTTCGCCGGCAAGGTCGTGCACATCGTGGGCCTGGGCTTTGACCACGAGAACGAGCAGATGCTCGCCGGCCTGGCCGAGACGCGCGGCGGGCGCGAGAAGCGCGCGCACGAGATGGCCGCAGGCCTGGCCAAGGTCGGCATCCACGGCGCCTACGAGGGCGCGCTCAAGTACGTGGGCAACCCCAACCTGATCTCGCGCACGCACTTCGCGCGCTTCCTGGTCGATGCCGGTCATTGCTCCGACATCCCCGAGGTCTTCCGCCGCTTCCTCACCGAAGGCAAGCCCGGCTATGTGGAGCACCGCTGGGCGCGCCTGGGCGACGCGGTGCGCTGGATCACGGAAGCGCAAGGCGTGGCCGTGATCGCGCACCCGGCGCGCTACGGCTTCACGCCGACCGTGGAGTACGCGCTGATCACCGAGTTCATGGCCCACGGTGGCCGCGGCATCGAGGTGGTGACGGGCAGCCACAGCGCCGCTGAATATGTGCGTTATGCGGACACGGCCGTCGAGTTCGGCCTGCTGGCTTCGCGCGGCTCGGACTTCCATTCGCCCGATGAGAGCCACACCGATCTGGGCACGCTGGACCTGCTGCCGGGGCGGCTCAAGCCCGTGTGGGGCGAGCTGGAAGCGCGCATCCACTACGCCTGATCACTGCGCATAATGGGCCGCATGGCCCAAGTCTTCCAAGTCCATCCTGAGAACCCGCAGCCACGCTTCCTGCGCCAGGCGGCGCAGATCCTGCAGGCCGGCGGCATCGGTGCGATCCCGACCGACTCCAGCTACGCCCTGGTCTGCCGGCTCGACGACAAGGCCGCGGCCGAAAGGCTGCGCCGTATCCGCGGCGTGGACGACAAGCACCACCTCACGCTCCTGTGCCGCGACCTGTCGGAGCTGGCCAACTACGCGCGCGTGGACAACCGCCAGTACCGCATGCTGAAGTCCGGCACGCCGGGCTCCTTCACCTTCATCCTCGAAGCGACCAAGGAAGTGCCACGGCGCCTCTCGCACCCTTCCCGCCGCACCATCGGCCTGCGCGTGCCCGAGCATCGCGTGACACAGGACCTGCTGGCCCTGTTCGGTGAGCCGCTGCTGGCCACCACGCTGATTCCGCCGGATGAAACCGAGCCCCTCAATGACCCTGAAGCCATCGAAGCGCGCTACGACAAGCTGGTGGACCTGATCGTCGATGGCGGCGCCTGCCGCCGCCAGGCCACGACGGTGATCGACATGACGGACGACGAACCGGTGGTGCTGCGTCAGGGCCGGGGCGACCCCGCCAAGCTCGGCATCTAGGTCTGACGAGCCGGCAGCAGGCCGCTCGCGATCAAAAGCAGCGTGCCGGCAAGGCCCAACCATTTGCCCGCGCTGCAGATCGACATCAGCACCGCAAACGCGCTGGCCAGCCACTCATGGCCGAAGCTCAGAGAGCCCAGCGTGAGCGCGCTGAACAGGTCTTCGCCCAGGTCAGCAAACACGGCCAGCGTCAGCGACCAGCCGAGGATCAGCAGCCAGCGCCGCACATGGTCCTTGGCTCGCCGCAGCCCTGCGCGGCGCGCAAAAGCCCGTGCCGCCAGCGTGGACAGCAGCCAGGCCCAGGCCACGATGAAGGGCAGGTCGATCAGCAGCTGCCAAAGCAGATGATCGACGTTCTCGGGCCAGCTCACCGGCAGGCCATGGCGCCACCAGGCCAGTTGCCAGGTGGCGAATTCGTGCACGCCCTGGTGGCTGCTCAGGTGCGCCATCAACACGGGGCAGAACACAGCCAGCAGGAGCATCAGCACCTCGGTCTTGCCCGGGTTCCAATGCGCCCAGGCCGTGTCCTGCGGGAACTTCGCCGGCCAGGCGGCCACGCTGGGGTGCTCCACCGGCTTGACGCGCGGATCGCGGAAGTCGTCCAGGTCCACGCGGTGGGTATCGCGCACCGCGAGGCCTGTGATCGCCCAGATCGGCGTCTGCTGCAGCTGGCTGTGGATGCATGGCGGCGCACCCCCGCTGTCCAGCGGCGGCACGAAGTCCCGCAAGGCCTGGTGGACTGCGGCTTCGGTCAGCAGAGGCTGGCCGTTAGCGCTCAGTCGCAGGCCCAACTGGCAGGCCTCTGCCAGCAGCCAGCACAGCGGCGTGATCGACAGCGTGGACGCGGGCCTCGAATAGCCGCCGCCCACATCGCAATGCGAACCGCGGAACCAGAGCTGCTGCAGCGTGCCGGTGCCGAAGCCGCTGGCGCATGGGAAGCTGCCGTTGTCCTCGGCGTAGAGCCGCGGCTTGAACTGCGCGCGCTGCTCGTCCAGCGCCAGAGCCTGGCGCACGTGGATGAAGTGCTTGCCCGCCAGCGTGGGCTTGGCCGTGAACTTGAGGCCGAAGGGCCACATGCCAACCGAAGCCACCGTGTCCCACACGCCGACGAAATGGATAGGCACCTCGCCCTGGCCGAAGTTGCGTTTGATCTGCGCCGTCAGCACCTCGGGCTTGGCCTGTTTTTCATCACTGCGGTCCACCTTGGCGCTGTCGGCGAAGTACAGGTGCAGCAGCGTCGGCAGCATGGTGCCGGCCTCGGGCCTGAGCACGCCGAACATGTTGACCAGGCCGCCGATCGAACGCGCGGTGAAGGCGCCGCGCGAGAAGCCGAAGATGAAGATCTGATCGCCGGCCCTGTACTCGCGCATCAGGAATCGATAGCCCTCGGCGATGTTCTCGTACACGCCGCGCCCGAAGGCCAGGCCGGCCATGCGCTCGCTGAAGCCCCGCAGCTTGGAGCCCAGCGTGGCAGCCGGCAACTGGCCGGCGTTGCCCACGCCGGGGTCGTAGAACAGGCGTTGGTCGGCATCGCCCTGCGCGGCCAGCAGCTCGCGCAGCTTGACCACCGAGGTGTCCGCCACACCACCGGTGAAGTTGTTGTTGGTGCCGTCACAGCACAGGATCAGCTGTCTCATCGTCGCCTCCGCTCTTGGCTGGCGCTTTGTACCGCGCGGAGCGCGGCATGAACATCCTTCAATGAGCTAAGGCCTTGGCAATGGCCTTGCGATCAAAGCCGACCACGGTGTGGCCGCGCACCACAAAGGTTGGCGTGCCGTAGCCGCCGCGGGCCTGGAATTCACGCAGGCAATCGGTATCGTTCTCGATCAGGCATTCGCGGTACGACACTTTCTCAGCATCAAGCCAGCTACGGGCCGCCGCACAGAAGCTGCAGGTGACCGAGCCCAGCATCAGCACATCGCCAGGCTTGGCCAGCGCGCGCAGCTGCTCGCCGTCCTGGGCATCGGCGCGGCTGCGCAAGAGCTGCATGCCGCCCCAGGCCACGCCCAGAAGCACGGCCAGAACCAGCAGATCGCGCGAAGGTTTCCTGAATTTCATCGGCCCATGCTATCCCCTTGCAAATACCCGCTTGACAGAATCGTTTACGAGCGTAATCATTGAACCGTTTACACACGTAATCAAATCATGGACATCAGTGATGCAGAAAGCCAGGTGATGGAGGTCTTGTGGACTTCCGCGCCGCTCGCCGCCGAAGACGTGGCCGCAGCCCTGGCCGACAAGCAGGACTGGCAGCTCGCCACCGTCAAGACCCTGCTCAACCGCCTGCTCAAGAAGGGCGCCATTCGCGCCGAGCAGGACGGGCGGCGCTATCTCTACGCCCCGCTGCTGGCGCGCGCCGACTGGGTCCACGCCCAGAGTCTGGGCCTGCTCGACCGTCTTTTCGGCGGCAGCCTCGCGCCGCTGGTCGCGCATTTCTCAAGCCGCCGCAAGCTCAAGGCGTCGGACGTGGCGGCACTCAAGAAGCTGATTGAAGAGTACGAGAAAAAACATGGCTGAAACGCTGTTCACCGCGCTGCTGCGCCAGACCCTGCTGCTCGCGCTTGTGAGCGCCCTGCTGCTCCTGCTGCGCCACCTCTTGCGAAGGCGCTTCGGCGCCGGCCTGGCTTACGCAAGCTGGCTGCTGCTGCCGCTGGTGCTCATCGCGGGCAGCCTGGCAGCGCAAGCGCCGGTGCGTACCATGTACGCTCAATTTGCGCGTCAGGTCGGCGTGGCATCCACGGCGCCGCTGGCCCTGCCGGAGCTGCCCAGCAACACAACCATCTGGCTCGCGCTCTGGACTTGCGGCAGCGCCTGCGTGCTGCTGCACATGGTGCGGCAGCAGTGGCGTCTGCAGCGCTCGCTCAAGCGTGAAGGCGCGCATTGGATTGGCAGCGAAGGCCCCGCGCTGATCGGCCTGTGGCCCGCACGCCTGCTGCTGCCACGTGATTTTTCCGAGCGCTTCGATGCAACCCAGCAGCAGCTGGTGCTGGCGCACGAGCAGATGCACCGCGCCCGCTTCGACAACCACTGGAACGCGCTGGCCGCGGCCTTGCTGGTGCTGCACTGGTTCAACCCCTTGGCCTGGCTTGCGGCAAGGGCCATGCGCGCCGACCAGGAGTTGGCTTGCGATGAAGCCGTGATGGCCCGACACCCGGGGCGCGAGGCCGACTACGCGCGCGCGCTGCTCGCCGCGCAAGGCGGGCCGACGAGCGTGGCCCTGCCCTGGTCGCGCTGGACTTCTTCCCACCCTCTGATCGAAAGGATCGCCATGCTGGATCAATTCGCTGCTGTATCTTCTCTTGCGCGCCGCCGTGCGGGCCGCGTGGTGCTGGCTTCGTTGGCGCTGTTGGGCGTCTTTGGCGCGCAGGGCTTGCGCGCTGCCGGCGAGGATGCCGGGCCCAAGGTTCGGCTGGTCATGAGAATCGAGATCGAACAGCAGACCGACGCCGATCACATCGTCAAGGACATCTCGACGATGACGGAGATCATTGCATCGGGCGGGACGGGCAAGGTCATCGTCGGCAGCGGCCCCACCAAACCGGACCCCGACCATCCTGCGCCCAATCAGGTCATGGCCGAATTCACGCCACGCGCATTGGGGGATGGCCTGTTTGACATCAGGTTCGACATCAGCGGCGGCCTGCCCAAGCCTTTGTCCAGCAAGCCGCGCCTGATCGTGAAAGACGGAGAAAAGGCCCGGATCGAAATCGGCAGGTCCGCTCAGCAGCCCGGACTCAAGATCGAAGTGACACCGAGCCTCGTCAAGGCTTAAGCCACCGCGGCTGTCACCACCACCTCAAGCCGCCAGCCGGGCCGCGCCAGATTCGCCTGCACCGTGGCACGCGGCGGCGTGTGGCCCGGCACGACCCAGGCATCCCACACAGCGTTCATGCCGGGAAAGTCAGCCAGGTCCACCAGGAAGATCTGCGCCATCAGGATCTTGCTCTTGTCGGTGCCGGCGCGGGCCAGCAGCTTGTCGATGGCGCCGAGCACCTGGCGTGTCTGGGTCTCGATGTCGCTGGTCTGGTCTTCGGGCACCTGGCCGGCCAGATAGACCGTGCCGTTGTGCACGGCCATCTCGGACAAGCGCGCGCCGACGTCGAAGCGTTGCAGGGTCGTCATTTGTGTTGCTTTCCTTTTTTGTGGGACTTGTGTGCGGCAGCAGCGGCAGCTGCAGGCGCGGCAGCGCCAGCCTTCTGGCCGATCTTGCTTTCCGTGCCCGCCATCAGCTTGCGGATATTGCCCTCATGCCGCCAGATCAGCAGCAAGGCCATCAGTACGAGCACGCCCGCCGTCGGGCCGGCTTCCCAGATCAGCATCTGATAGAAGGGCGCGAAGGCCGCGGCCACGATGGCGGCCAGCGATGAGTAGCGCGTGAAGAAGGCAATGATCAGCCAGCTCGCCAGCACCGCCAGGCCCAGCATCCAGTTGAGGCCGAAGATGGCGCCGGCCGCGGTGGCCACGCCCTTGCCGCCCTTGAACTTGAAGAACACGGGCCACAGATGGCCGAGGAAAGCGCCCAGCGCCACCAGCGCCATCGTGCCTTCACCGAGGCCGAAGCGCTCGCCGTACAGGCTCACCAACAGCACCGGCACATAGCCCTTGAGTGCGTCGAAGAGCAGCGTCAGCACCGCGGCCTTCTTGTTGCCTGAGCGAAGCACATTGGTGGCGCCGGGATTGCCCGAGCCATAGCTGCGCGGGTCCGACAGGCCCATCACGCGGCTGATGATGACGGCGAAGGAGAGCGAGCCGACCAGATAGCCGGCCAGTGCCGCCAGCAGAGGGAAAAGTGTGTCTTGCATGGGGCGCTATTTTGCCTGCGCGCACTCCACCACCATGGCGCCCAGCAACTCGGTAAGAACCCCAGGCAGGATGCCGACCAGGTAGCCGCGCCGCCCGCCGTTGATGAGGATCTTCTCCAGGCCGAGGATCGTGCCTTCCACAAACACCGGCATGGCCTTGCGCGTACCGAACGGCGAGGTGCCACCCACCATGTAGCCGCTGTGGCGCTGCGCCACTTCGGGCTTGCAGGGCTCCACCTTCTTGCAGGGGATCTGCCGCGCCAGCTCCTTCAGGCTGACGCTGCAATCGCCATGCATCAGCACGATCAGCGGCTCGGCTTTCTCGTCCTGCATCACCAGGGTCTTGACGACGGCGTGCTCCTCGAAGCCGAGCTGGCGCGAGGACTCCGCAGTGCCGCCATGGTCTACGTAGTCGTAGACATGTTCGGTGAAGGCGATGCCGTGCTGCCTGAGGAACTGGGTCGCGGGGGTTTCACTGACGTGGGCGGTCTTCTTGCTCATGCACAGCATTGTCGCCACAGCCTCCTCTATAGTCCGCGGCAACGATGAATTCCTATCGACAAGGCCGCACCCGCTGGCCGCTGCTGTTTGCGCTGTTGATCCTGCACGGCCTGGTCTTGATCGGGCTGAATCGACAGCCCCCCGCTGCCAAGCCGCAGGCGGTGGCGATGCGCTTGCTGCGCATTGCCGAAAAGCCCCGGCCGCTGCCGCGCGAAGCGCCGCCACCCAGCCTGATCGAACCCGCCTGGCGCCCGAGCCCGCTGCTGCTGCCCACGCCGGAAGTGGTGGTCACGGCCGCGGCGCCAGCAACGGCCATCGCAGCCGCTGTCCCGGCATCTGCGTCCTCCAGCCCCCAACGCCTGAACCTGGCCCTGCCCACGCAGATGCGCGCCGCGCCCGCGAGCCCCACCGCGCGCGAGCAAGCCCTGAACGATCCGCGCACCAACACGGCCAAGGTGACGGTCGAGTACCGCATTGCCGATGCCGCGGGCACCCTGCCCATCACGACCCAGAGCACCACCGACGGGCTGGATTCGACGATGGTCCGTCAGGGCAGCAAGTGCACGAAGACCAACAAGTCACGCGCCGCCACCATCGACCCGATGGACGAGCGTTCGCGCGGCTTCGTGTCGTCCAGCGGCGACTGCTTCAAGAAGTAGGCTTCGCGCCGCCCGTCACCTCGGCCAGCAGGGGCGCCGCGATGGGCCTGGGCGCCGTCACCTGCCGCGGCGCCGGCAGCTCGGCCATCTCCACCCGGTTGCGTCCCTCGCGCTTGGCCTTGTAGAGCGCCGCATCGGCGTGGGCCAGGGCCTGCTCGGGCTGCGGCGTCTCGGTGATCATCATCTGCGAGATGCCGATGGAGCAGGTCACGGCCAGCACCCGGCCGCCGCCGATATCCACCGTCATCGCCGCGATCAGCTGGCGCAGGCGCTCGCCGAAGATCAGGGCACCGGGCGCGTCGGTGTGCGGCAGCACGATGACGAACTCCTCGCCGCCATAACGGCCTGCCACATCGGTCTCGCGCAGCGCAGCGCGGATCAACCGGCCCAGCTCGGCCAGCACCTTGTCGCCCACGGCATGGCCGTGGCTGTCGTTGATCTGCTTGAAGTGATCGAGGTCGATCATGGCCGTGGCCAGCGGCATGCGGTAGCGCAGCGCGGCGGCGGTCTCGTTGCCCAGCGCCTCCATCAGCGCGCGGCGGTTGAGCAGGCCGGTGAGCGGATCGGTGGTCAGCAGCCGTTCGATTTCAGCATCGCCCCGGTTGAGCCAGCTCGCCGAGAACACGATCAGCCCGAGCATGCCGATGACGCAGCCCGTCACCAGCAGCGCCACGGCAAATTCGGCGCTGAAGCCCTGCTTGCGCATGCCATGCAGGGCCAGCCAGCCCATCACCACCGGCAGCAGCACCGCTGCCGGCACCAGCGGGCGCGCCACGCGGCCGCCCGAGAGCCGGCTCACCAAGGCAGACACAGGCCCCTGGTCCGCGCTGCTGGCCAGCAGGCCCAGTTCGACGGCCAGGAAGCACAGCGCCGAGTTCAGCGCCATCGGCATGTAGCCCGGCAGGCCGATCAGCGGCACGTCGAACAGATAGCCCAGCAGCGCCATGAAGGCGATGGCCGCCGCCCCCATGGCCAGGAACTGCGCCACCGGAATGGCCATGCCCAGGGCCAGCAGCGCCAGCGCGGCGCCGTCGATGAGGAGGTTGAGCGCGGTATTGGGCGCCATCAGATTGCCGCCCACCTGACTGCTGAACAGGAGCCGGTCCAGGCCCAGATCGAGCGGCGTCAGATAGCCCAGCAGGCGTGCGGCGCCGATCAGCGCCACGGCCAGCGCGCAGGCCAGTGCCACACGCGAACGCGCGGGCCCGCGCGAAAGCAGCAGGCTCAGGCCCGCCAGCACAAAGGCCACGCCCGTGATCGGATTCATGGAGATCAGGCCCGGGATGAGGCTGCGCAGCAACTCGACGTCGAACGCCCAACCCAGCAGCGCGCTCGCAGCCACGGCCATCAGCGCGCCGGCAGAAAGCCAGGCAAAGCGGTGGCATGCGGCGAGTATCCTGCTGTCGGCAATGGCCATCGCGTCTCCCGGATTTGCTAACTTCAATGTCCAGCGCAATCAAATGTATGCCGGTCTCCGCCGGCGTGCCATGCCGGAAACGCGGGCTCGCTCAGCTTCTGGCGTACTGCTGCAACGACTGCCCGCTCAAGCGACAGATGCGCCAGTCCGGCATCAGGGTGGCCCCGAGCTTTTCGTAGAAGCGGATGGCGTTCTCGTTCCAATCCAGCACACTCCACTCGAAGCGGCCATAGCCGCGCGCGTTGGCCTCCTCTGCCAGGCGCACGATCAGCGCACGGCCCAGGCCGCTGCCGCGGTGCGCGGGGCTGACGTAAAGATCCTCCAGATACAGGCCCGGCTTGGCCAGGAAGGTGCTGTAGTTGGTGAAGTAGAGCGCGTAGGCCACCACTGCGCCTTCAGCCTCGGCCACCAGGCCTTCGATGACGGGCTTGTCGCCGAACAGATGGCCGGCCAGCTTTTCGGGCGTGACCTCCAGCAGATGGTTGAGCTTCTCGAACTCGGCCAGTTCGCGGATGAGATCGACGATGGTTCCTACATCGGTAGGAGCGGCGGGGCGGATGAGGGCTTGTGTCATGGTTGAATTGTCGCCATGAATGCTGCAGCCTACCTGCCCAAACGCGAGGCCCGCTCGCGCTTCCTCACCCTGCGCGGCCTGCGCCGCCATCTGCTGGAATGGGGAGAACCGATGGCCGGCCAGCCACCGCTGCTGATGCTGCATGGCTGGATGGACATGGCGGCGTCCTTCCAGTTCGCAGTCGATGCCCTGGGCGCTCCGCGCCACTGCATCGCGATGGACTGGCGCGGCTTTGGCCACAGCGAAGGCGGCGCGGTCGATGCCTTCTGGTTCCCCGACTACCTGGGCGATCTCGATGCGCTGCTGGATGCCGTCAGCCCCGGCGAGCCCGTCGATCTGCTGGGCCACAGCATGGGCGGCAATGTGGTGATGAGCTATGCGGGTATCCGGCCCGAGCGCATCCGCCGCCTCGTCAATCTGGAAGGTTTCGGATTGCCAGAAACAACTGCCGAGGAAGCCCCTGAGCGCCTCCAGCGCTGGCTCGACGAGCTCAAGCAGCCGCAGGAGCTCAAGCCCTACGCCAGTCTCGAAGCCGTGGCCGCGCGCCTGCGCAAGACCAACCCGCGCCTGCCTGCGGACAAGGCCGCCTGGCTGGCCGCGCAATGGTCGCGCCAGACGCCGCAAGGCTTCGAGCTGCTGGCCGACGCGGCGCACAAGCGCAGCAATCCGGCGCTCTACCGCAAGGCCGAGGTGCTGGCCTGCTGGGCGCGCATCGCTGCGCCCACACTGTGGGTGGAAGGCGCGGCCACGCCCTTCACTTCCTTCTGGGGCGGGCGCTATCCGCGCGAGGATTTCGAGGCACGCCTGGGCGTGGTGCCAGACCTGCGCCGCGTGGTGCTGACCGATGCCGCGCACATGCTGCACCACGACCAGCCGGAGGCGCTGGCGCACGAGCTGGAGCGCTTCCTGGCCTGAGGACCGCACGGCGTCACACAGATTCGGCCGTCCGGGCTTAGACTCGTTTCCCTCCCTCTACCAACCGAAAGAAGCACGCCGTGGCCAAACTCGACAAGAGCAAGAAGGACGACCTCAAGACCCGCCGCAAGGCTCCGCTCGCGACGCCCAGCGACCTCAAGGCCGACGCGACCGCCGACATCGCAGCCGCCCTCAACGGCGTGCTGGCCGACGTGTTTGCGCTCTACCTGAAGACCAAGAATTTCCACTGGCACATGAGTGGGCCGCACTTCCGCGACTACCACCTGCTGCTGGACGAGCAGGGCGACCAGCTCTATGCGATGACCGACCCGATTGCCGAGCGCATCCGCAAGGTGGGCGGCACCACGCTGCGCTCCATCGGCCACATCGCGCGCATGCAGCGCATCAGCGACAACGATGCCGACTACGTGGACCCGCTGGACATGCTGGCCGAGCTGCGCGAGGACAACAAGACGCTGGCTTCGCGCCTGCGCGAAGCGCACAACGTGACCGACGAGCACCGCGACATCGCCTCGTCCAGCCTGCTCGAGAACTGGATCGACGAGACCGAGCGCCGCACCTGGTTCCTGTTCGAATCGAGCCGCACCGGCGCGGCCTGATTGATCGTGATCGTGCGAACCCGGCTCAGGCCGCCGTCCCTCTGGGCGGCTTGGCCACCGGGCTCGACAGCGCCAGCGAGGTCGTGACGCTGCTGCAGCGGGCCAGCGTGTCCACCACGCGCTCGAGGTCTTGCGGCACGGCGAAGGCGCAGTAGACGATGAAGCAGTCCTCGCCCGTCACGCGCAGCACGTTCAGCACTTCAGGCAGGCTCTGGAACAGCTGCACGTAGCGGGCGACATGCTCATGCGTGGTCCGCACGCGCACCACGGCCTGCAAGCCGCAGCCGAGCGCGTGCAGGTTGAGCCGTGTGCCGTAGCCTTCGATCACACCGGCCTCTTCGAGCTTTTCTTCACCCGCTCGCTCACGGCCGGCTGCGACAGGCCGATGCGCTTGCCCAGCGCGGCCAGACTCTGCCGCGCGTTGGCTTGCAGGGCTTCAAGAATCAGCCGGTCCTTCTTGTCCAGATCCGCGTCGGTCGCCCTTCCGCTTCCGACGATTTCGAGGTCCGGGGGTCGCATTGGCGATGCCTTGCCATGTTCGCCGCGCCCTTCGCCATCTATCGTAGCTAGCCGTTCCACCACGACGGAAGGGCGTCTTATCTTGCGACCGATCCTGACCGTCCCCGGCATTGGCAACTCGGGGCCCTCATATTGGCAAAGCCTGTGGGAGGCGCAGCATCCGCAGGTCCGCTGCGTGCAGTAGTTCGACTGGGACCGCCCCGATTTCCGGCAATGGAGCCTCGCGCGGGAGCAGGCGGTGGCCGAAGCGGGCGAGCACAGCATTCTGGTGGCGCACAGCCTGGGTTGCCTGTTGGTCGCCAAGTGGGCGATGCAGACCCGGCAACGCATTCACGCGGCCTTGCTGGTGGCTGTGCCCGACCCGGGCGGACCGGCGTTCCCAACTGCGGCGACAGGATTTGCGCCACTGCCACGCCAGCCTCTGCCCTTTGCCGCCCGGATGCTGGCCAGCAGCGATGACCGCTACGCCACGCCGCAGTTCAGCAAGACCATCGCGGCGCTCTGGGGCGCGGAACTCCTGGACGTGGGCAAGCAGGGTCACCTCAATGCCGACAGCGGCGTGGCCGACTGGCCGGCCGCATGGGAACTCCTGCAGGCATGGCGCAAACCGGGGCCTCAGCGTTCCAGCCGCGTCATCGCCCAGGCATAGACCGCCACGATGGCCAGGAACACCAGCAGCGCGCCTTGCGCCGCCACCCAGAAACCCAGCGGCCAGCCTAAGAAGTGGAACTCGTTGAGCGTGCGCGCCTCGTAGACCAGGCCGAAAGACACCACCGCCCAGACCACGAGCAGCACCAGCGTGAGGCGGCGCGTGCGCTGCCAGTAACGCTGATTTCGTGCGGAGTCAGGAACGGGCTCTTCGGGTTCGTCCATGCCGCCAGTATGCCGCCGGCTTGGTGAATATCCCCGCTCGCCAGGGCCGCGCCGTCTGGCAGCATCGGCGCCCATGCGAAAACAAACCCTTCTGCTGATCCTCGCCCTGCTGTGGGGCGGTCGCGCTGTGGCCCAAGCCCCCTCGGCCGCCGTCTTCTTCAAGCCCGCGGCCGTGCGCGAAGCCAAGCTCTCGCCCAGCGGCAAGCGGCTGGCCTTCAGCACTTCGGTCGGCGTGGACCGGATCACGGTGGCCGTGCTCGACATCGAGGACGGCGGCAAGATCTACCGGCCGGCCGGCTTCGAGGACGCAGACATCACCGACTTCGACTGGGCCAGCGACGACAAGCTGGTCTTCTCGGCCATGGACCTGCACGACATCGGCTCGGAGTACGGCCGGCGCGCGCCGGGCCTGTTCTCCGTCACCTTTGACGGCAAGCGCCCGCGCATGCTGGTGCATCGCGGCGCCTCCTTCGTCCGCGATGCCGACGACGAGGCCCTGCCCTGGAACCACACCCTGCTGAGCGTGCCCAAGCCGCAGGACGGCGTGCAGCCCGACGAGGTGGTCATCGGGCGGATGGCTTTCGATGACAAGGCGCTGACGGACATCCAGCCGCTCTGGCTCAATGTGCGCACGGGCAGCTGGCACGGCCTGGACGTCGGCAGCGCACCGGCCCATGTGCTGCACTGGTGGTTCGACAGCGCCGGCAACGCGCGCGCCGCCTACACCGAGAGCAAGGGCCGCGCCGCCTACTACTGGCGCGGCCCCGGCGAGAAGGACTGGCGCCGCATCGCCGAGGCCGACGCGCTGGCCATGCCTTTCTGGATCTCCTCGGTCGATGATGCGGGCAATCTCTACGTGGTCGTCGCCTCTGGGCCCGGCGGCACCGATCAGCTGACCCGCTTCGACTTCAAGACCCTGGCGCCGATGGACAAGCCGCTGGTCGCCGTGCCGGGCTTCGATTTCCACGGCAGCCTGCTGGCCGACAAGCCGGGCGCCAGCGCCTTGGGCGTGCGCGTGGATGCCGACGGCGAGGCCACGGTCTGGTTCGATCCCACGATGCGTGCCCTGCAGCAGGAGGTGGACGCCAAGCTGCCCGGCCGCGTCAACCGCATCAGCTGCCGCCGCTGCGGCGCGCCCGACATGGTGGCCCTGGTGCGCTCCTTCTCGGACCGCGACCCGGGCGCCCTGTTCCTGTATGACACCGCCAGCAAGAAGCTGCAGTTCCTGATCAAGGTGCAGCCGGGCATCGACGCGCGCGCCATGGCTAGCGTCGATTTCCAGCGCATCAAGGCGCGCGACGGGCGCGACCTGCCGGTCTGGCTCACGATGCCCAAGGGCCTCAAGCCGGGCGAGCCGGTGCCGACGGTCGTGATGGTGCACGGCGGCCCCTGGGTGCGCATCGGCCACTGGCATTGGGAGGCCATGAACCAGTTCCTAGCGGCGCAGGGCTGGCTGGTGATCGAGCCTGAATTCCGCGGCAGCACGGGCTATGGCGATGCGCACTTCCGCGCCGGCTTCAAGCAGTGGGGCCAGACCATGGAAGACGATCTGGCCGACGCCCTGCTGTGGGCGCAGAAGCAGGGCCTGGCCAAGCCGGGCAAGGCTTGCATCGCCGGTGCCAGCTACGGCGGCTATGGGGCCTTGATGGGCCCCGTGCGCTTCCCCGAACTGTTCAGCTGCGTGGCGGCCTGGGCCGGCGTGGCCGACCTGAACCTCTTCCTCGAAGGCAGCTTCTGGACCCGAGACGACATCTCGGGCGAAGGCCGCGAGTACAGCCTGCCGCAGATGGTCGGCGACGTGACGGCCGACGCCGCCATGCTCCGCGCCAACAACCCCGTGCTGCTGGCCGACCGCATGAAGGCGCCGGTGATGCTGGTCTACGGCGAGTCCGACCTGCGCGTGCCCCTGGCCCACGGCAAGCGCATGCGCGATGCGCTCACCGCTGCCGGCCATCCGCCCGAATGGTTCACCTACCCCGGCGAAGGGCATGGCTGGAGCAATCCGGAGAACCAGGTGGACTTTGCGCAGAAGCTGGCGGCGTTTCTGTCCAAACACTTGCAATGACGGCAGGCGGGGCGGCTCCGCTTAAAATAGCAGGTTGACCCTCAAGGGTCCTACCCTCACTGATCGCCCCATGGACATCGAACGCATCAACCTGATCGGCACCCTGCTGGCCGACCTCTCAGCGCGCACCGACGCGCTAAGGGGGTATCTTTGACTACGACCGCAAGGCTCTGCGCCTGAACGAGGTCAACGCCGCGCTGGAGAACCCCAAGGTCTGGGATGAACCCAAGCGCGCGCAGGAGCTGGGCAAGGAAAAGCGCACGCTCGAGAACGTCGTCGAGACGATCAATCACCTGACCAGCAACCTCGCCGACAACGTCGAGCTCTTCGAGATGAGCAAGGCCGAGGACGACGTGGACGGGATGACGGCCATCGAGGCCGACGCCGCCAAGCTGCGCGAGAAGGTCGAGGAACTCGAGTTCCGCCGCATGTTCAACAACCCGGCCGATCCGCTGAACTGCTTCGTGGATATCCAGGCCGGCGCCGGCGGCACCGAGGCCAACGACTGGGCCGGCATGCTGCTGCGCCAGTACCTCAAGTACTGCGAGCGCAAGGGCTTCAAGACCACGCTGGAGGACGAGTCCGCGGGCGACGTGGCCGGCATCAAGAGCGCCACGATCAAGGTGGAAGGCGAGTACGCCTTCGGCCTGCTGCGCACTGAGACCGGCGTGCACCGCCTGGTGCGCAAGAGCCCGTTCGATTCGAGCGGCGGCCGCCACACCAGCTTCGCCTCGCTGTTCGTCTACCCCGAGGTGGATGACTCGATCGAGATCGACATCAACCCGGCCGATGTGCGCACCGACACCTTCCGCGCTTCCGGCGCGGGCGGCCAGCACATCAACAAGACCGACTCCGCGGTTCGCCTCACGCACATTCCGACCGGCATCGTCGTGCAATGCCAGGACGGCCGCAGCCAGCATAGCAACCGCGACGTGGCCTGGAAGCGCCTGCGCTCGCGCCTGTACGACCATGAGATGCGCAAGCGCATGGAAGAACAGCAGAAGCTGGAAGACACCAAGACCGACGTGGGCTGGGGCCACCAGATCCGCAGTTATGTGCTGGACCAAAGCCGCATCAAGGACCTGCGCACCAACTACGAGACCTCGGCGACGCAGAAGGTGCTGGACGGAGACCTCGACGCCTTCATTCAAGAGAGCCTGAAGCAAGGCGTCTGATCCCCTCACCCCGCTAACGCCGCAGTTCAGCGGGGTGTTTGTTTCAGTTTTAGAGAATCACAACAAGGAAGCCCACCATGCGTGAAGGCACTGCCCCCCTGATCCAGCGCGCGGAGTACGCGCAGCCGGCCTACTGGATCCGCACCGTCGACCTGACTTTCGACCTCGACCCCGCCAAGACCGTGGTCGGCAGCAAGATGCGCGTGGAGCGCAACGCCGCGGTGGCCCATGGCCCGCTGGCCCTGCATGGCGAAGAGCTGAACGTGCTGCGCGTGCTGATCAACGGCGTGAGCGTGTCCTTCCGTGCCGAAGGCCATCTGCTGATCATCGACAACGCGCCGGACGCCGATTTCGACCTGGAGATCCGCAACACCTGCTGCCCGGACAAGAACACCGCGCTGTCGGGCCTCTACACCTCGGGCGGCAGCTTCTTCACGCAGTGCGAGGCCGAGGGCTTCCGCCGCATCACCTACTTCCTGGACCGCCCGGACGTGATGGCCGTCTACACGGTCACGCTGCGCGCCGACAAGGCCAAGTACCCAGTGCTGCTGTCCAACGGCAACCTGATCGAGGAAGGTTCGCTCGACAACGGCCCGCATGGACCTCGCCATTACGCCAAATGGCACGACCCCTTCCCCAAGCCCAGCTATCTGTTCGCCCTGGTGGCGGGCGACCTCGTCACGCGCGAGCAGCGCGTGCGCACCCGCGCCGGCAAGGACCACCAGTTGCAGGTCTATGTGCGCCGCGGCGACCTGGAGAAGACCGAGCACGCGATGAACTCGCTGATCGCCTCGCTGATCTGGGACGAGGCGCGCTTCGGCCTGGCCCTGGACCTGGAACGCTTCATGATCGTCGGCGTGAGCGACTTCAACATGGGCGCGATGGAGAACAAGGGCCTGAACATCTTCAACACGAGCGCCCTGCTCGCCTCGCCGGCCACGGCCACGGACGCCGATTTCCATCGCATCGAGTCCATCGTTGCGCACGAGTATTTCCACAACTGGACGGGCAACCGCGTGACCTGCCGCGACTGGTTCCAGCTCTCGCTGAAGGAAGGCCTGACCGTCTTCCGCGACCAGGAGTTCAGCCAGGACATGGCCGCCACGGCCAGCGCCCGCGCGGTCTGCCGCATCCAGGACGTGCGCCAGCTGCGCGCGCTGCAGTTCCCCGAGGACGCCGGCTCGATGGCCCACCCCGTGCGGCCCGACAGCTATGTGGAAATCAACAATTTCTACACCGCCACCGTCTACGAGAAGGGCGCCGAGGTGGTGCGCATGTACCAGACGCTGCTCGGCCGCGACGGTTTTGCCTCGGGTCTGAAGCTCTACTTCGAGCGCCACGACGGCCATGCCGTGACCTGCGACGACTTCGCCCAGGCCATGAACGACGCCAACCCGGGCTCGGCCCTCGAATCGCGACTCGAAACCTTCAAGCGCTGGTACTCGCAACCCGGCACGCCGCGCATCACGGCCCGCGGCCAGTACGACGCCGCGGCGCAGAGCTACACGCTGACGCTCACGCAAGCGAACAAGGGCCAGGCCCCGCAGGTGATCCCCGTGGCCATGGGCCTGGTGGGCCATGACGGCGCCCAGCTGGCCGAGCAACTGCTGGTGCTGGATCAGGCCGAGCAAACCTTCAGTTTCAGCGGCATCACCCAACAGCCCGTGCCCTCGCTGCTGCGCGGCTTCTCGGCGCCGGTGCTGCTGGACGACGGCTTGAGCGATGCCGAGCTGCTGACCCTGCTGAAGCATGACAGCGACGCCTTCAACCGCTGGGAAGCCAGTCAGCGCCTCGCGCTCAACCGCATCCTTGCGGCCGTGCGTGCGGGCGAAGCGCTGCAGCTTGACGCTGCGTATATCGAAGCCATGCGCGCCGTGCTCAACAACACGCAGCTCGACGCCGCCTTCAAGGAACTGGCGCTGACCCTGCCCGGCGAGGCCTACATCGCCGAGCAGCTCGACGTGGTCGATCCGCAGGACATCCACGCCGCCGTGGAAGCCGCGCAGATCCAGCTGGCCGCGGCGCTGCGCGAGGACTGGATCGCCGCCTTCGATGCCAACCAGATCAAGGAAGGCTACTCGCCCGATCCGGTCTCGGCCGGCAAGCGCGCGCTGGCCAATCTGGCCCTGGCCATGCTCGTGCTGGACGCCAAGGCGCAGGCCCGCCCCGACGCCGGCGTGTGGCTGGGCCGCGCCTACCAGCGCTTCAAGGACGCCACCAACATGACCGAGCGCATGGGCGCCCTGGCCGCGCTGGTGAACGGCCATGCCGAACTGGCCGAGCCTGCGCTGACGCGCTTCCACGCACTGTTCAAGGGCGATGCGCAGGTCATCGACAAGTGGTTTGCCCTGCAGGCCATGGCACCCGAGCGCGACGGCCGCACCTTTGCCAAGGTGCGCCAGCTGGCCCAGCACCCGGACTTCACGCTCAAGAACCCGAACCGTGCACGCAGCCTCTTGATCAGCCTGTGCAAGAACAACCCGGCGGCGTTTCATCGAACTGACGCGGCGGGCTATGTATTCTGGGCCGACCAGCTGCTGGCGCTCGATGCCATCAACCCGCAGGCCGCTGGCCGCGTGGCGCGCGTGATGGACCGCTGGGCCGTGCTGGCCGAGCCCTATCGCAGCGCCGCGCTGGAAGCGATCCGCCGCGTGGCGGCCAAGCCGGATCTGTCCAGCGACGTGCGCGAAATCATCGAACGCGCGCTGGCATCCGGCGAATGAACGAGAAGACAGGACCTAACGCGATGACTCGACGCATCAGTCTCACCCAGTACCTGATCGAGCAGCAGCGCCAGCACGGCCACATCCCGCAGGAGCTGCGCCTGCTGATCGAAGTGGTGGCCCGCGCCTGCAAGCGCATCGCCATCTCGGTCAACAAGGGCGCGCTCGGCGACGTGCTGGGCTCGGCCGGCAGCGAGAACGTGCAGGGCGAGGTGCAGAAGAAGCTGGACATCATCGCCAACGAGGTGCTGATCGAGGCCAACGAATGGGGCGGCCACCTCGCGGCCATGGCCAGCGAGGAGATGGAAGACATCTACGCCGTGCCCAACCGTTTTCCGCAAGGCGAGTACCTGCTGCTGTTCGACCCGCTCGATGGCTCTTCCAACATCGACGTGAACGTGTCCATCGGCACCATCTTCTCGGTGCTGCGCAAGGTGACGAACAACCGCGGCGTGAGCGACGAAGACTTCCTCCAGCCGGGCAAGCAGCAGGCCGCGGCCGGCTACTGCGTCTACGGCCCGCAGACCACGCTGGTGCTGACGGTGGGCGACGGCGTGGCCATGTTCACGCTGGACCGCGAGCAGGGTTCCTTCGTGCTGACCAACGACGAGATCAGGATCCCCGAGGACACCAAGGAATTCGCCGTCAACATGAGCAACCAGCGCCACTGGGCGCCGCCCATGCAGCGCTACATCGACGAATGCCTGCAAGGCGTCGAGGGCCCGCGCGGCAAAGACTTCAACATGCGCTGGATCGCCAGCATGGTGGCCGATGTGCACCGCATCCTCACCCGCGGCGGCGTCTTCATGTACCCCTGGGACAAGCGCGAACCCGAGAAGGCCGGCAAGCTGCGCCTGATGTACGAGGCCAACCCGATGGCCTTCCTGGTGGAGCAGGCCGGTGGCGCGGCCACCAATGCGCGCGAGCGCATCATGGACCTCAAGCCGAGCAAGCTGCACGAGCGCGTGTCGGTGGTGCTGGGCTCGAAGAATGAGGTCGAGCGCGTCACCGCCTATCACCGCGAAGCGCCCTGATCTTCCACGCATTCGAGCGTTAGGTGAGCCGCCGCGAACCTCGGGTCCGCGCGGGTTGCGAGTTCGCGCACTTTTGGCCACAGTCCTGCACTTCGAACCCTCCATCAATACTTCATCATCATGACTGGTACCGGCATCCTCATCCGGGACGTGCGCCGCGCGAACGCTGACCGCGCCTTCCTCGGCCACCCTGCCGGCCTGGGCTGGCTGGCCTTCTGCGAGCTGTGGGAGCGCTTCAGCTACTACGGCATGCAGGCCCTGCTCGGCCTCTACACCGTCAACTACCTGTTCCTGCCCGAGCACATCGGCAATGTCGCCGGCATCGAGCCGATGCGCCGCTTCATGGAGTCGGCGTTCGGGGCACACACACCGCTGCAGTTCGGCACGCAGCTGTTCGGCCTCTACGCGGGCTGCGTCTACCTGACGCCCATCTTCGGCGGATTGATCGCCGACCGTTGGCTGGGCCGCACCAGGACCGTCGTCATCGGTGCCAGCCTGATGGCGCTGGGCCACTTCCTGATGGCCTTCGACGTGAGCTTCCTGGTGGCCCTGCTCTGCCTGATCCTCGGCGTGGGCTGCTTCAAGGGCAATATCGCCGCGCAGGTGGGCGACCTCTACGCGCCGGACGACAAGCGCCGCGCCAGCGCCTTCCAGATCTTCATGCTGGCCGTGCAGATCGCAGTGATCGCGGCACCGCTGGTCTGCGGCACGCTGGGCGAGAAAGTTGCCTGGCACTGGGGCTTTGGCGCTGCGGGCGTCGGCATGGTGATCGGCCTGCTCGTCTACCTGGCCGGCCGCAGCTGGCTGCCGCCCGAGCCGCCGCGCAAGCAGGCGCAGAAGGAAGCCCGCAAGCCCATGAGCCGCGAGGAACGCCTGCGCTTGGTGCTGCTCGTGGCGCTGATCCCGGTGCTGATGCTCTCCATCGTCGGTAACCAGCAGTTCAACAATGCCTTCCCGCTGTGGTCGCAGAAGAACATGGACCTGGTGATGTTCGGCTTCGAGGTGCCCGTCACCTGGCTGCAGGCGGTGGACGCCATCTGCAGCACCGGCACGATGATTCTGACCATCGGCTTCTGGCGCTGGTGGGCCAAAAGCCGCCGCGAGCCCGACGACATGCTCAAGATCGCCCTGGGCTCCTTCCTGGCCTGCCTGGCACCGGCCATGCTGATGATCGCCTCGGGCATCATCGACAGCACACATGGCAAGGTCAGCTTCATCTGGACCGTGGGCTACAGCCTCGTCAACGACCTCGGCTTCGCCAACATCCTGCCCGTGGGCCTGGCGCTGTATTCGCGCGCCGCGCCGCACAAGCTCGAAGGCATGGTAATCGGCATCTACTACCTGCACCTGTTCATCGGCAACACCTTCGTCGGCTGGCTGGCCGGCCTGCTTGACGTGCTGCCCGGCACCGCCTTCTGGGGTCTGCATGCTGCGCTGGTGGCTGCGGCCGGTGTGCTGATGCTGGTGATGCGGGCCTTCTTCGGCAAGATGCTGGTGTTCGAGACCCAGGTGGACTGAAGCCCGATCAAGGCGTCGAGAGCGTGATGCCGGGCGGCGCGCCGTAGCGCTCGCCGTCGAAGTGCAGGGTGACGGTCTGCACGGCATTGCCGCTGCCCTGGATCTTGCAGCCCGCCGGGATGGCGTCCTGCAAGATCCGCGTGGACGTTCTCATGCGCAGATCGGCCAGGCCCCGGCTTGCGCCCGGCGCCACGCCCAGGGTGCGCGTGGTGTGCGTGGGCAAGGCGCTGCAATCGGACGAATCCGCTTCGCCGTTCGTCTCGTCGACCGTGGCGTCCAGCACCGCCTCCAGGCGCGGCCCGGCTTGCACATAGAGCGTCAGGTCGGTCTTGGCGAACAGGCAGCCATAGCAATGGGCGGCATGTGCGATCCTCAGGCCGAAGCCACGCGTTCCCGGGGCCAGCGCATAGTTGGCGGTGTCGATGGCGATGCCGTCGAAACGGAAGCCGTCGGAGTCGATGTGGTTCTTCTCCAGCCGCGCCAGGATCTGGCCATCGGCAACGCGCACGACCACCACGTCGAGGCTGTAGCCGGGGTCGTCGGCCGGCGCCGAAGCCGTTCCGCTCAGCTGATCGCCCTCGAAGTAGGTCAAGGCCACGATGGCCTGCGCCGGATCGTCGGGCTTGATCCGGCAAGCCGTCGTCTGGCCGGACCAGAATTCTGCGTCACCGGCATAACCCAATGCCTGGGCGGCAAGCCGAACGAGATCCTGCGGGCAATCATGCGGGCCGAGCAAGGCGGCAGCTGCAGCGCGGCGCGCCTGCTCGCTGTCGTAGCTGGCCACGGCCCGCGCGACTTCACGCGCCGTGACGCCTTCGCACAGCTGCCAGGGATCGCGCTTGCGCTGGTGCGTGGATGCATCGCAGAACGCGGCCACGACATCCAGCGCCTCGGTGCGGGCTGGCCCCTCCTTCGTCAACGCGGCGGTGGCCGGTGCCAGCCAGGCCAGCTCGCGCTCGGCCGCGCCGGCGTCCTGCGCCAGTGCAGCCGCTTGAAAGACCTCGGGCAGCCCCAAGGCCAGGACGCTGCTGCACGCATCGCGCCCGAGCCTGAAGTTCTCCAGCGCATAGCCGCGCCAGAAGGCCGGCGGCAGCTTGTCGGATTCGAGCCGCTGCTGTGTGCAATCCTGCTTGCGCGCCGTCGCCTCACCTGCGGCTTGAAGAACGGCGCCGGTGCTGGCGGCATTGCCGGCATCCAGCCATTGCCAGGGATTGTTGAAGTAGCGGCCGAGGGCTGGCGTGCGGCCTCGCTTGAGGCTTTGCAGCTGGACCGAAAGAACGCTCAGCTCGACCGCCTGCTTGAGCACGCGTGCCAGCTCGCCCTCGGGCCAGGCCTGCGCTTGCGCCAGCACGACCGGCAACTTGAAAGTCAGGAAGATGATGCGACGCTCGAATTCCGCGTCCGCCGCACTCAGCGGCTCGGACTGCGCCGCGAAGCGCTTGGCGCTCTTGCTCTTCTTTTTGCCTGGCGTCTCGGCGGCTGAAGCCGCTTCGGCTGCCGGTGCCGCCGTCAAGACGATAGGCGTGTCCAGATCGACGTCGCGCTGCATGCGTCGCAGGATCTCCGGCAGGCGTGGGTTGCGGCGGTCCAGCGAGTAGAGCGCGTCGTAGACGACCAGGCAGCTGTCCGGCCCGCTCCGCCCACAGCCATCGCCGAGCAATTCGCGCGTGAACTTGTCCTTGAGGATCGCGACCACCGCCTCGAAGCGCCGCCTGTCGGTGATCGGCTTGGCAGGCCAGTCGCTGACCGTGGCGCTGAGGCATTGGCGGAAGCCGTCCCAGTCCTGCGTCCAGAGGCCGCCATGCTGGACCACCCAGACCGAGGCCTCGCCGCTCGCTGCCCAGGCTGCTGCGGGATAGCAGCCGAGCAGCGCGCGCAGCGCCGTGGCCTCGTCCGACCATTGGGCTCCGAAGGTCCATCCGGACGCATAGGGCAGCGCCGCTTGCGCCGCTGTCGGCGCGCGCGGCTGAACCCGTGCCCACAAGGCCGCGGCCTCGGAGGGGCGCTCGAAGCCGAGCATGTCCCAGGCCGCGGCCTGCTCCAGCAGCACCACGCGCACCGACTCGTCGAGGCCGGCAGCTTCGGGCATGCGCCACAGGGCGGCCAGGCGCGCTCGGTCCAGGTGCTGCCACCGCGCGGGCCAGCTTCGGGTATCGCGGGTCTGCCGGGTGCGCTGCGAGATCTCGCGCGCCTCCGCCACGACGGCGTCGAACTCGACCCGAGGCAGCGCGTTGGGTTGCTCCGGCATGTCGTAGCTCAGCCTAGGCACGGCGCCCTCGGCACGGGAGGCAGGACTGGCCATCAGGGCGGCGCAGAACAGGAGCCCCAGGATGAATCGCCAGCCGCCTGCCAGCGTCCCACTGCGCTTGATTTGCTGTCCCTGCATCGGCCGGTCCTGGTTCGCCGAAGTCCGGCCCTGACACTCTACTTCAGCGTCATGTCTGCGCCCCGCCAGGCCCTTGAAAGCTGACGCCCCACCGCGGTGGCGTCGGCCTTCCTGCCTTGCGCGGCAAGCGCCAGCCGCAGGCCATGCAGCGAGCGGCCGCTGAGGATGTTGTGCTTGAGATCGGCACGAAAGGCCGCCTCCGCTCCCGCTGCTTCGCCCGACTTGAGCAGGGCCTGGCCGAGGTAGAGATAGCTGGCCAGGTACCAGTTGGGCGGCTCGTCGTAGGCAAGCTTGTCTTCGGCCGCGCCGGCTTCCTTCAGGCGCGCCGCAGCGGTCGTTGCGTCGCCGCCGAACATCGCAATGCGGCCGTCGAGATAGGGCCTGGCCACGGCCAGCACGTCGAGCGCCTTGTTGTTGCCCCAGTCGGCCGATTGGCCCGTGGCCTGCGCCATCTCGAGGAACTTGGCCCTCTCCACGCCGGCCTCGTGCATCTGCCCCTTGGCCGCAAAGGCCAGGGCGCGGGCAAAGTGGAACATCTCGCCGCTGATGGGGGCTTCGAAGATCGGTTCCTCCAGCGCGAGGATCTCGTCCCAGCGCTCGAACATCACCAGGATCTGCGCCGGCGTGGCGTAGAAGATGTCGAGATAGGGCACGTCCTTGAGCTGCGGCTTCACCACTTCGGCCAGCTTCTGCGCCGCCGCGATCGCCTGTGCAGACCTGCCGGCAAAACCGTAGCTGATCGCGAGGAAATGCAGGTTGTGGCCGTAATAGCCGACGGTGTAGAGCGAATGCACGCCGGAGGCGATCAAGGCTTCGTCGGCGCGGGCCGCGTCCTCGTTGCTGCGCGCAGCGGCCAGGTAGTCGCCGGTGCGGATGTAGATGTGGGCCGGCATGTGCGCCAGGTGGCCGGCCGAGAGGTGCATGCGCTCCAGGCGCTTGGCACAGGGCAGCGCGCGCTCGGGCGTGTCGGACATCTCCCAGGCGTGGATGCAGAAATGGTTGGCGCCCACGTGCATGGGCTCCAGCGCCAGCGCGGCGTCGATCACGCGGGTGATTTCGAGCGTGCCCTGCTCGGGCTTGCCATCGGCCCAGAGCCGCCAGGGGCGCAGGTCCATCAGGCTTTCGGCGTAGAGCACGGCGGCATCCGCGTCGTTGGGATGGCGCCCGGCCAGCGCCTTCATCGCGTCGGCATAGGCCTGGGAGAGCGGCGCGGTGTCGGCCTGCGCGTTGTCCGAATAGCGCTTGGCCAACGCGTCGATGTACTCCCCCTCCTCGGCCGAGGCATGGGGCTTGAGCGTGATCGCCTGCTGCAGCGTGCGCCAGGCCTGCGCGTGCGCCTCGGGCGACATCGGCGCGTTGTAGTTAGGGCCCATCGCATAGGCCATGCCCCAGTAGGCCATGGCCAGTTGCGGGTCGAGCTCGGCGGCATGCCGGAAAGCCGCGATGGCACCTTCGTGGTTGAAGCCGTAGGCCAGCTTCAAGCCCTGGTCGAAGAAGGCCTGGGCCTGCTTGTTCTGGGTGGAGACCGGGTGATGCAAGGGACCCAGCTGCGGGTCCAAGGCCTTGCCGGGGTCGATGCCCGGTGCCTTCATCATCATGTGGCCCGTGTGGCCCGTGTGGCCCGTGTGGCCCGTGTGGCTCTGGGCACCTGCAGTGCCAGCCATAACACCCAAGATCAGCGCAATCAACTTCGTCTTGATCGATGTCCTCATGCTCGGTCCCATGCCCTCGATGGAGGCCCGCATTACAGCGCGCCGCTGGAAGGCTGGCAATGCGGGCATGTCTTATGGCTCCGCAGGCGGGATACGTTAGGCTCCTGGCCCCATGAAGACCTCCAAACTCACCATCGTGGCCTTGCTGCTCGCCAGCAGCATCGGCTCCTCGGCGTTCGCCGCCGAAACCAACGCGCTGCTCACGCCCAGCCCGCTGCCGCTGCAGTACCCGCCTTTCGACAAGATCGCCGACAGCGATTTCGGCCCCGCCATCGAGCAAGGCATGGCCGAGCACCTGCGCGAGATCCAGGCGATCACGGGCAACCCGGACAAGCCCACGTTTGACAACACCATCCTCGCGCTCGAGCGTTCGGGCCGCCTGCTGGGCCGCGCGCAGGGCATCCTGTTCAGTCTGCTCGGCGCGGACAGCAACCCGGGGCGCCGCAAGCTGCAGGCCGAGCTGGCGCCCAAGCTGGCCGCGCACTCCGACGCCATCCGCCTCGACCCCAAGCTGTTCGCGCGCATCCACGCGCTCTACCTGGAGCGCAACAAGTTGCATCTCTCGCCGCCGGCCGTGCGCCTGATCGAGCGCTATGAGGAAGACTATGTGCGCGCCGGCGCCAATCTCAGCGATGAGCAAAAAGCCCGCATGCGCGAGATCAACGGCGAGCTGGCCAAGCTCTCCACGCAGTTCAGCCAGAACGTGCTGGCCGAGGTGAACGACTCGGCGGTCATCGTGGACACGCGCGAGGAACTGGCCGGCTTGTCGGAAGAGCAGATCAGCGCCGCCGCCGCCGCCGCCAAGGCGCGCGGGCTGGAAGGCAAGTATCTGATCGCGCTGCTCAACACCACCGGCCAGCCGGTGCTGGCGCAGCTGGAGAACCGCGCCCTGCGCGAGCGCATCCAGAAGATCTCGATGGCGCGCGACAGCCGCGGCAATGCCTACGACAACACGGCCATCGTCTCGCGCACGCTCAAGCTGCGCGCCGAGCGCGCGGCGCTGCTGGGCTACCCCAACTACGCGGCCTTCGTGCTGGCACGCGAGACGGCCAAGACGCCTGCCGCCGTCAACGCCATGCTGGACCAGGTGACGCCCGCCGCCGAAGCCGCCGCACGCCGTGAGGGCGCGGTGCTGCAGGCGCAGATCGACAAGGAGCAGGCCGCCAAGGGCCAGCCAAGCTTCAAGCTCGAAGCCTGGGACTGGGCCTTCTACACCGAGCATGTGCGCGCCGCGCAATACGGCTACGACGAAAGCCAGATCAAGCCCTATCTGGAGATGAAGACGGTGCTGGAGCAAGGCGTGTTCTACGCCGCCGGCCAGCTCTACGGACTCAAGTTCGTGCAGCGCCATGACCTGCCCGTCTACCAGCCCGATGTGCTGGTCTACGACGTCTTCGATGCCAACGGCAAGCAGCTCGCCATCTTCATCGGCGACTACTACGCGCGCCCCTCCAAGCGCGGCGGCGCCTGGATGAATTCCTACGTGAACCAGAACGCGCTGGAAGGCACGCAGCCCGTGGTTGCCAACCACCTCAACATCCCCAAGCCGGCCGATGGCCAGCCCACGCTCGTGACCTGGGACGAGGTGCGGACGATGTTCCACGAGTTCGGCCATGCGCTGCACGGCATGTTCTCCAACGTGGCCTACCCGAGCTTCTCGGGCACCAGCGTGCCGCGCGACTTCGTCGAGTTCCCCTCGCAGGTCAACGAGATGTGGGCCGACTGGCCGAGCGTGCTGGGGCATTACGCCAAGCACTACAAGACCGGCGAGCCGATGCCGCGCGAACTGCTCGACAAAGTGGTCGCCGCGTCCAAGTTCAACGAAGGCTTTGCCACCACCGAGTACATGGGCCCCGCCGTGCTGGACCAGCGCCTGCACCAGCTGAGCCAGGCCGACATCCCCGGCCCCGAAGGCGTGATGGACTTCGAGGCCAAGACGCTCGCCGCCACCGGCTTCGACTACGCCCCCGTGCCGCCGCGCTACCGCACGCCCTACTTCAGCCACATCATGGGCGGCTACGCGGCCGGCTACTACGCCTACGTCTGGTCGCAGGTGCTGGACGCCGACACCGTGCAATGGTTCAAGGCCCACGGCGGCCTCACGCGCGCCAACGGCGACCGCTTCCGCAAGCTGCTGCTCTCCCAGGGCGGCAGTCAGGACGCCCTGGCGCTGTTCACGGACATGGTCGGCCATGGGCCCGAGATCGGGCCGCTGCTGGAGCGCAAGGGGTTTGCGAAGTAGTAAGCAGGGCTTCAAGAGCGCACGGCCGGCTGATGCTTGAATGGATCGCCGGCTGCGCGTCGCGGTCAGGTGAGGACCACGCGGGCATGCCGCTCGGCGCAGTGAGCGCCCGCAACGACCGAGGCTGTCTGACAACGTCGCCCCATCGCGTGCGGGCTAGAAAGCGAGCTTTCAGATCGCCTCAGGATCGACGATCGCCGTCGCGCCAATGGTTTTGCGGTCCCTCAAACGAACTGCCGGGCGAGTTTTCGCACGGTCTCTCACCCAGAGCGGAAATCGGCGATGCCCAAGTAGACCGCCGAAAAGCAGACGCTCGACGTTTGACTTAAACGGCTGGCCGTAGGCCAGTCCGCTTGAAGGAAGGGTTAAGCGTTAGTCGAATCTGCACTTGGTTGCGCTCGCGATTTGCTCTGAGACTCCGCAAAATACTGCTGCATCTCTAGGTCCGCGCTCCCACACACGGGAAGGGCCGCAAGGTCCATGCGGATCGACACTTCAACAAGCGCAACAACCGCTCGCTACTTCGGGGCCAACTCCAGCCGATCTGCCCGCTCGCGCACGGCCAATCCGTGCAAGGAAGCCACAGCTCGCGCGAAGCTCGCGTTGTC
>Ga0265327_10000329_pt1 | contig 90292 bp, 84 predicted proteins | sample 41621metaG_FD_202089 | JGI IMG/M metagenome (GOLD analysis project Ga0265327, IMG submission 202089) | Rhizosphere microbial communities from Carex aquatilis grown in University of Washington, Seatle, WA, United States - 4-16-21 metaG | ecosystem: Host-associated > Plants > Roots > Rhizosphere...
AGGTGCGCGGTAGTTGAGGTTCAAGCACCTCACCGGTGATCGCCCGCCGCGGCCCCAACTGCTGCGCATCGGCGATCCGGCGCCGCGCCGCACCCTTACTGATATGCAGGCGCCGCGACAACACATCCGGAAACGACGTGCCCCCAAGCTCTACCGGAGACGCTTCACCGGTTACCTTCGGAATCAAACACACACCGCGGGCAGACAATCGGCGCTGCGCAACCTCCAGGCGCACCAACACTGTCAACGCCTCAGCGGCGGTGAGCCCATCGACCGAATCAGCACAGAAGGCATCAACCGCCACCTCCAACACCTCAATCGAACTCATGTTCGAATATTAGCGGCACCCACCGACAACCGGCGCAATTCTGAAACCACTGTGACAGAAGTGAATTGATCGCCCACCCGCTACGGTGTGCTCATGTCCTGTGTCTTCTGCGCCATTGTCGCCGGTGAGTCACCGTCATTTCGTGTGTACGAGGACGAGTCGACACTCGCCTTTCTCGACATCCGCCCCATCACCCGCGGACACACTCTGGTCATCCCCAAGGCCCACGCACAGGACCTGACGGATCTGAAGCCCGATGACGCCGCCGCCATCATGACGGTGGGCCAGCGCATCGCCAACGCCATGCGGGACTCGGAACTGCAAAGCGATGGAACCAACCTGGCGCTCAACGACGGCCGCGTCGCGTTTCAGACGGTCATGCATGCGCACCTGCACGTGGTACCCCGCCGGGGCGGCGACAAGCTCGCCTTCGCAAAGGGATTCATGGTTCGCCGCGATCCCAATCTGGAGGCGACCGCCCAGATCATCCGCGCAGCGGTGCAGGCGAACTAACCAAGAAATTCGCTCGACCAGCCCTACGAACCGCTGCTACGTTTTGGGCGACATGTCCATTCCGACGGCGGATTCGCCGACAATCAATCAGGTGAATCGCGGGCCGGTTCTTCTGCTGCTCTTCGCATCCGTCGTCGCGGCCGTCGGCAATGGTGTCGCCATCGTCGCGCTGCCCTGGCTCGTGTTGCAACGCAATGGGTCTGCCGCAGACGCCGCCATCGTGGCAGCGGCCGGCACCCTGCCGCTGGTGTTTTCGACGCTTATTTCGGGAACAGCAGTCGACTTCTTCGGACGGCGCGTCATGTCGATCTTCTCCGACGTCCTCTCGCTCGTGTCTGTCTCCGCCATCCCGATCCTTGCGATGACCACCGGGCTCAACGTCCCGTTGCTGGCCGCATTGGCCGCGCTGGGCGCCATGTTCGATCCCGCGGGCATCACCGCGCGCGAGTCCATGCTGCCGGCCGCCGCCAAGGCTGCCGGGTGGTCCCTGGACAAGATGAACAGCATGTACGAGGCAACATTCAATGTCGCGTACATCGTGGGCCCCGGCCTGGGCGGCATGCTCATCGCGTCCATCGGAGGCGTCAACACCATGTGGGCGACTGCGGCAAGCTTCGTGGTGTCGATCATCGCCATCGTCTTCCTCAAGGTCGAGGGCGCAGGAAGGCCCGCACACGAAACCCGGCCGGCGGGTGTGATCAGTGGTGTTCTCGAGGGCTTGAAGTTCTTCTGGAACGTCAAGATCCTGCGCACCATCGCGCTGATCGACATGGCGATCACCGCACTCTATCTACCCATCGAAAGTGTGTTGCTGCCCAAGCACTTCAGCGATGCGGGCGCACCGCAACAACTCGGCTGGATGCTCATGGCAATCTCCGTGGGTGGGCTACTAGGGGCGCTCGGATACGCCACCATGGTGCGCCACTTCCAGCGCCGCACCATCATGCTCTGCGCCACATTCACGGCCGGCACAACCACATTGGGCATGTCGCTGCTCCCACCGATCGGTGTGCTGCTGGTGCTGGCCGCCTGCCTCGGCTTTATCTACGGGCCGGTCGCACCGATCGCGAACTTCGTGATGCAGACCCGCTCCCCCGAGCATCTGCGCGGTCGCGTGGTCGGCGTGATGACGTCCACCGCGTACTGCGCGGGCCCCTTGGGCTTCATGCTTGCCGGCCCCATCGCCGACAAGTTTGGCGTCGCCACCACCCTGATGATCCTTGGCGCACCGATGCTTCTCATCGCCGTCGCGAGTACCCGGATGCCCGTTCTGCGCGAATTGGACCAGGGCGAACTGCAGTCCCACGAGGAGCCGACTCGGTAGGGTCGGCTCCGTGGCTGACTTCGAGGGAAAAACTGCACTGATCACCGGCGGCGCGCGCGGTATGGGCCGTTCACACGCCCTGGCGCTGGCCGAGGCAGGCGCCGATATCGCGATCTGCGATCGCTGCGAGAACAGCGATGTCGTGGGATATCCGCTGGCAACCGAGGACGATCTCGCCGAGACCGTCGCCTTGGTCGAAAAGACCGGACGCCGGTGCATTTCCGCCAAAATCGACGTGAAGGACCGCGCCGCGCTCGAATCGTTTGTGGCCGAGACCGAGGACACGCTGGGCGGCATCGACATCGCCATCACCAACGCCGGAATCAGCACCATCGCACTGCTGCCCGACGTCGAGTCGGCACAGTGGGACGAGGTCATCGGCACCAATCTGACCGGCACCTTCAACACCATCGCGGCCGTCGCGCCCGGCATGATCAAGCGGAACTACGGCCGGATCGTGACCGTGTCGTCGATGCTCGGACACAGCGCGAACTTCGCCCAGGCGTCCTACGTCTCGTCGAAGTGGGGCGTCATCGGTCTGACCAAATGCGCGGCCCACGACCTCGTCGGCTACGGGATCACCGTCAACGCTGTCGCACCCGGCAATATCGAAACCCCCATGACCCAAAACGATTTCGTATTCGGCACCATGCGACCCGATCTGGAGAAGCCGACACTCAAGGACGTCGAGTCGGTCTTCGCATCGCTGCATCTGCAATACGCACCGTTCCTCAAGCCCGAGGAAGTCACCCGCGCCGTCCTGTTCCTGGTCGACGAAGCGAGCTCACATATCACCGGCACCGTGCTACCGATCGATGCAGGCGCGACAGCGCGAATGATATGAGCCAGGCAGCTCTGGACGAACTCATCGGCACCCTCGGCGACGGCGCGGTCATCACCGATCCGGATATCACCGCCTCATATCGACAGGACCGCGCCTTCGATCCGGACGCCGGGACGCCGCTGGCGGTGATACGCCCGGGCAGCACGGAAGACGTCTCCGCGACTCTCACATGGGCCAGTGCGCATCGCATCCCCGTCGTGCCCCGCGGCGCGGGCACCGGATTATCGGGAGGCTCCACCGCCCAGGATGGCGCCATCGTGCTGTCCACCGAACGGATGCGCACCATCACCATCGACACGGCCACCCGGGTCGCCATCACCCAGCCCGGAGCCCTCAACGCAGAGGTGAAGGCCGCCGCGGCAGCACACGGCCTCTGGTACCCGCCCGACCCGTCGTCCTACGAGATCTGCAGCATCGGCGGCAATATCGCCACCAACGCCGGCGGACTGTGCTGCGTCAAGTACGGCGTGACCACCGACTACGTCCTGGGTATGCACGTAGTCCTGGCCGACGGCACCATCCTCAGGCTGGGCGGACCACGCCTGAAAGACGTTGCCGGACTCAGCCTTACGAAACTGTTCGTCGGCAGTGAGGGCACTTTGGGCGTAATCACCGAAGTCACCCTGCGGCTACTCCCCTCGCAGCCCACCCCGTGCACGGTGGTGGCAACCTTCTCGTCGGTGCACGATGCGACCGACGCGGTGCTGGCGATCACCGCGCAGATCCGGCCCTCGATGCTGGAGCTCATGGACTCGGCGGCGATCAATGCCGTCGAAGACAAGCTGAAGATGGGACTGGACCGCGGGGCCGGCGCCATGCTGGTGGCCCGCTCGGATGAACGCGGTAAGACCTCGGCCGACGATGCCGAGCTGATGGCCCGCGTCTTCACCGATCACCATGCCACCGAGGTCTTTTCCACCGATGACGAGGAAGAAGGCGAGGCATTCGTCGCGGCACGGCGGTTCGCGATCCCCGCGATGGAAGCAAAGGGTCCGCTACTGCTCGAAGACGTGGGCGTCCCGCTGCCCAAGCTCGCCGAGCTGGTGGAAGGCGTGGAAGCCATTGCCGCACAGCGCCGATTACTGATCTCAGTCATCGCACACGCCGGCGACGGCAACACGCATCCGCTCATCGTGCACGACCCCAACGACCCCGATGAAGCGCGGCGCGCTCAGGCTGCCTTCGGCGAAATCATGGACCTTGCGATCTCGCTGGGTGGCACCATCACCGGCGAGCACGGCGTCGGACGACTCAAGAAGCCGTGGCTCGGCGACCAGGTCGGCCCCGAGGTGCTTGAGGTCAACCGCCGGATCAAGCAGGCACTCGACCCCGACGGCATCCTGAACCCGGGCACGCTGATCTAGTCGGCCACCGCGTATTGACACTTCTGGAGATATGCCTTACACATAAGACATGTCAGCCGATGTGTCTCACAGTGTTGTGCCGCGCTACATCCCCGGAGCTTCCGATAATTGGACCAACCCGTGGCCGATGTACACCGCGCTGCGCGACCAGGATCCGGTGCACCACGTGGTGCCCGAACATGCTCCTGCCGACGACTATTACGTGCTCACTCGGCATGCCGATGTCTACGAGGCCGCACGTGACTGGGAGACCTTCTCCTCGGCGAAGGGTCTCACCGTCATGTACGGCGACCTGGAGAAGACCGGCATGGGCGACAACCCCCCGTTCGTGATGCAAGATCCCCCCACGCACACCGACTTCCGCAAGCTGGTTTCGCGGGGGTTCACCCCGCGTCAGGTCACCGCCGTCGAACCGAAGGTGCGCGAGTTCGTGGTCGAGCGTCTTGAGCGCCTGAAGGAGCGTGGCGAGGGCGATATCGTCGTCGAACTCTTCAAGCCACTGCCGTCCATGGTGGTTGCGCACTATCTCGGGGTGCCCGAGGAGGACCGCAGCCAGTTCGACGGCTGGACCGACCACATTGTGGCGGCCGCGGCCGGTGGCGCGATCGACATCGAGGCCATGCAGGGCGAGGTGGCGCAGACGGTCGGCGACCTGATGATGTACTTCTCCGGCCTCATCGAACGGCGGCGCGCAGAACCCGAAGACGACACCGTGTCGCACCTCGTCGCTGCCGGAGTCGGAGCCGACGGTGATATCGCCGGGACGCTGCAAATCCTCGGCTTCGCTTTCACCATGGTCACGGGCGGCAACGACACCACCACCGGAATGCTCGGCGGTGCAATACAACTGCTGCACCAAAACCCTGAACAACGCCGGAAGCTGATCGACGATCGATCGCTCATCCCGGGAGCAGTGGAGGAGTTTCTGCGCCTGACATCCCCGGTACAGGGCCTGGCGCGCACCGCCACCCGCGATGTCACCGTTGGCGATACCACCATTCCGGCGGGGCGGCGGGCGCTACTGCTCTATGGCAGCGCCAATCGGGACGAACGTGAATATGGCGATGACGCAGGCGAGTTGGATGTCCTGCGGAAACCGCGCAACATTCTCACCTTCAGCCACGGGAATCACCACTGCCTGGGGGCCGCCGCCGCACGCATGCAATCGCGGGTAGCGCTCGAGGAACTACTCACCCGCATACCGGATTTCGAGGTCGATCTTGACGGAGTCAGCTGGGCGGACGGTTCATATGTGCGAAGGCCCCTGACGGTGCCCATCCGCGTGCGATGATGTTTCGATGAGTCGCTGGCGCGGAGAGCACGGGCTCAGATGAGCTGGCTGGGCGACACCCGGACATCGGTGGCTGCGGAGAAGATTCTCGACGCGGCCGCCGAGCTGTTCGTGCGTGACGGTGTGGCTGCCGTCGGTATGAACGAGATCGCCAGGGCCGCCGGGTGTTCCCGCGCCACTCTCTACCGGTATTTCGAGAATCGCGAAGCATTGCACATCGCGTATGTCCACCGGGCCGCCGGTGTGATCACCCGGCAGGTCACCGAGCATGTCGCCGGGATTGACGACCCCACCGAACTCCTGACCGAAGCGATGGTCACCGCGCTGCGGCTGGTGCGCGCGGATCCGACGCTGTCCGCATGGTTCCGGCCGGGCGAGTATTTCGGCGGCTCACTCGGCTTGCACTCCGAGGTCATCAACACCATGGTGGCATCTTTCATCAAGCGTGCCGCAACCGATAGCGGAACCCATACCAAGGCGAAATGGTATGTCCGGGTGATTGTCTCGCTACTCGCCTATCCCGAAGACAGTCCGGAAGACGAACGGACCCTGCTCACTGCGTTCGTTGCGCCAGCGATTTCCGCAGACGTGAGCCCCAGGCCAGCAGCACCTGCACAGTCCGATGGATCAACCATGAAGCGGGCACACTGACCGCCATCGTCACCAGGAACACGATCACCACCGACCCGGTGTAGACGTGGTAATGCAGCAGGTCCACCATCACGATCTCCATCAGGATCATGTGGATGAGGAACAGCTCATAGGAGATCTCACCGAGCCACACCATGGGCCGCGACGAGAGAAAACTGACATACCAGCCGGTGTCACCCAGCCCGGCGGGAGCGACCAGCAGCGTCGCGATCACCACGTAGAAGATCGACTTCGTCAACGCCTGCGGCAGAGCCCACGGCGAGGTGGTGGGGTCGCCCGCGATCCGCGTGGACACGATGAGGTAACAGATGATGGCCAGCGGCACCGTGACCAACGCATAGCAGCGCACGCCCATGACGGCCAGCACCGACAGGATCATGCCGCCCACGAACCAGGACAGATAGGCCGGCAGCCACAGCTTCGCCCCGTCCGGAAAGGCAGTGTTGGTGTACACCAACGTCATCCACAGCGGAGTCACCAGGGCAAGCGCAGCCAGGCCACCCAACAGCCGTATCGGATGCCACTGCCCGCCACAGAGTTTCTTGACGAGTAGCCATGCCAGGAAGGGCAGCGCCACATAGAAGGCGGCCTCCACGGCCAAACTCCAGATCTGCGTCATGCCCTGGTGGATATAGCGATATCCGTAATTGGAGGTATAGATCTGCGTAAGGGTCAGGTTCCGGAGCAACCCCAGCCAGGTGTGTCCGGGGTTCGGGTACTGATCACGGATGTGGTACCAGATGTACGCGATGGCCACCAGAATCCAGTAGGCCGGCATGATGCGCCGAAACCGATGCCAGGCATAGCGTTTCACCGAACGCGAGGCAGTACCGTCGGCGGCGGCCCGTACCCAGGGCAGGAACAGCAGGAATCCGGAGAGCACGAAGAAGATCGGCACACCAATCTCCAGGCGGGACTGCAACAGGTGGAGATAGGCCTTCCACGGGGAAACCCCATCCACCACGTAGTTGCCGGTGCTGTAGGCGGCGTGGGTAGCCACCACCAGGGTCGCGGCCACCGCCCGAACGCCCGTCAGTGCGCCTACCCGACCGGAAGCGCGAACGACAGGGGCGCTTTCAACAGGGGAGACTGCCGTCATGGTTTCTTCGGGGACCGCTTGGGACGCTTCGCCTCCGAACGTTTGTGATCCGTATGCTTGTGGTCTGGGCGGCGGCGTTCAGTGTACTTGCGCTCGGGGCGGGCGCCATCGGCCCCACCGGCGGGGCGCAGCTCGATGAGCACACCCGAGATCCGGGTGGTCTCCAGCGCCTTCAGCGTCTTGGGCGACAGCTTGGCCGGCAGCTCGACGAGCGAGTGATCGGGGCGGATGGTGATGTGCCCGAAGTCGCTGCGGTGCAGACCGCCCTCATTGGCTATCGCCCCCACGATCGCGCCCGGCATCACCTTGTGCCGCTTGCCGACCGCGATGCGATACGTTGCCAGGCCGGGAGTCTGCGTGCGCGGCTCACGGGGCCCGCGCTCGGGGCGCTCGCCACGCTCCTGACGCGGATCACGAGGCGGGTCGGGCTTGAGTAGGAACTGCTCGCCGTCGCGCGACAAAACCGCCAGCGCTGCCGCGATATCGGCCACCGGCACATTGTTGTCGCGCTCGTAGTCCTCGACGAGTCGGCGGAAGAGTTCGACCTCCGGCGCGGCGAGCGCCGCAGTGATGGCATCGCGGAACTTCGTCACCCGCTGGGCGTTGACGTCGTCGACCGATGGCAGCGCCTCCTCGGCAAGCCTGGCGCCGGTGGCCTTCTCGATGGCCTTCAGCAGGTGCCGCTCGCGCGGAGACACGAACAACACCGCCGTACCCGAGCGGCCCGCGCGACCGGTACGGCCGATGCGGTGCACATATGACTCGGTGTCGTGCGGAATGTCGTAGTTGAGCACATGAGAGATGCGCTCGACGTCCAGGCCGCGCGCGGCGACGTCGGTGGCAACGAGGATGTCGATGGCGCCGCTCTTGAGCGCGTTGATGGTCCGTTCGCGCTGCGACTGGTTGATATCGCCGTTGATCGCAGCCGCCGCGAACCCGCGGGCCTTGAGTTTGTCGGCCACCTCCTCGGTGGCCTGCTTGGTCCTGACGAACACGATCATCGCCTCGAAGGTCTCGACCTCGAGGATCCGGGTCAGCGCGTCCATCTTGCGTGGTCCGGCCACCTGGATGAAGCGCTGAGTGATGTTCTCGGCGGTCGAAGTCTTCGCCTCGACCTTGATCTCGACCGGGTCGTGCAGATATTTCTTGGTCAGCCGCCGGATGGTGGTGGGCATGGTGGCCGAGAACAGGGCTACCTGCTTGTACTCCGGGGTATCGGCCAGGATGCGTTCGACATCCTCGGCGAAGCCCATGGTGAGCATCTCGTCGGCCTCGTCCAGCACCAGGTAATCCAGGTGGGACAGATCGAGCGTGCCGCGCTCTAAGTGATCGATGACACGTCCGGGCGTGCCGACCACCACATGGGCGCCCCTCTTGAGCCCCGACAGCTGCACCACGTAGGACTGGCCACCGTAGATCGGGAGCACGTTGAGCTTGGGCAGATGAGAGCCGTACCGACCGAAGGCCTCGGCAACCTGCAGGGCCAGTTCGCGCGTGGGCGCAAGCACGAGCGCCTGGGTGTTCTTCGAGGTTAGGTCGATTTTCGACAAAATCGGGATGGCGAACGCCGCAGTCTTACCCGTTCCGGTCTGCGCTAGGCCCACCACATCGGAGCCCGCCAGCAGCGGCGGAATAGTGGCGGCCTGAATCGCCGACGGTGTCTCGTACCCCACGTCGGACACCGCGCGCAGCACCTCGGGGGCAATCTGAAGGTCCGCGAAGGTGACAGCGTCATGCGCGGGTGGTGCACTCGAATCGCCGGTGTCGGGCGTGGGGATATCTGTAGAGGTCATGGCGTCAAGAAGTCTAAGCGCTACCACGCTCAACTCCCGCCTCCGCGGCATCTTCGGTAAATATCGGTAGTGTCCGGGGCCGTGCGAAGGATGGTTCTGCGAACGACGCTGCCGGTGCTGACGGCCGTGCTCGCCCCGGTGTCGGTGCTCGCTTGCGCGTGCACAGGTGGCGACAGCACGGTGTCGAAGACTCCCACCAACACCATCGCGTCTCCGCCGTCGACACCGCCGGCTCCCGGGCAGCCGGGCCCGGCTGCCAAGCCCAAGCCACCGTCGACCCAGGATGACTGCGCGGTGAACTTGAAGGACCCGGCCGTCGCGTCGGCAATCGCACTGCTGCCACCTGCGCCCAATAACGAGGCCACGTGGAGCCCGGTGCCGGTGGCGGGTAACTACAACAAATGCGCGCCGTTGTCGGCAGTCATCGTCGCGGCGGATACGCACGAGCCGCAACCCCCCACTCGTGCGGTGTTCTTCCACCTCGGTGGTGTGATCTCGCACGGTGTTCCCGATACGTACGGCTACAACGCCATCGATCTGTCGGCGAGCACCCTGGATACCGTGGTGCTCAACTTCTCCAACGGCATTCCGGGTCTGGAGAGCGTGGTGTCGTTCCGCTGGAACGGATCTGGCGTGGAAAAGGTGCAACAGGCCGGGTAAGACGTCACCGTCGGTGCGAGCACCTACAGTGAGCGGGTGTTCGTCCTCGACGACCGGGTGGTCTACAGCGCTTCGGATCTAGCCTCCGCCGCGCGCTGCGAATATGCCCTGCTGCGGGCATTCGACGCCAAGCTCGGGTGGGCGCCGGCACCCCCACGCGATGATGAGCTACTGGCGCGCACCGCGACGTTGGGTGACGCGCACGAGGCCCACCACCTTTCCGGGCTGCGGGCGCGTTTCGGTGCCGGGGTGGCCAGCATTCCCTTCCCTCCTACTTTCACCCTCGACGGCCTGCACGCGGTCGCCGCCGCGACGAAAAATGCCTTCGAGCAGGGGCATCCGGTCGTCTACCAGGCCGCGATGTTCGACGGCCGATTCATCGGTTTCGCAGACTTCGTGGTCTTGGAGGGCCAGCACTACCAGGTGTGTGACACCAAGCTGGCCCGCAGCGCCAAGGTGACGGCGCTGCTGCAATTGGCGGCCTATGCTGACAGTTTGACGGCGACGGGCGTGCCGGTATCCCCGGAGGTACGGCTCATTTTGGGTGACCGCTCGGCGATCGACTATCCGGCGACAGATCTGGTGGGTGTATATCACCAACGACGAAAGCAGTTGCAGGACTTACTCGATCGTCACCTCGCCGGTGGTGCTCCGGTGCAGTGGTCCGATGAACATGTTCGTGCCTGTTTCCGTTGCCCGGTGTGTGAGCCTGAGGTCGAGCGCACCGACGACTTACTTCTTGTCGCGGGTATGCGGGTCAGCCAGCGGGCCGCGCTACTGGAAGCCGGGGTCGGCACCGTCGCACAGCTGGCCTCCCACGCCGATCCAGTCCCTGATCTGTCGGCGCGCAACCTGCAGCAATTGGTGGCACAGGCGGAGCTGCAGATTCGCCAACGCGATAGTGGCACAACGCAGTTCGAGGTTGCTGATCCGATTCCGTTGGGCACGCTGCCGGCCCCCAACCCGGGTGACATCTTTTTCGACTTCGAGGGCGATCCACTGTGGACCGAGGACGGCATGCAATGGGGCCTGGAGTATCTGTTCGGCGTACTCGAATACGACCGAGCCGGAAATGAGAAGTTCCGGCCGATTTGGGCCCACGATCGCCGCACCGAACGTAAGGCCCTGCTCACCTTCCTCGATCTGGTGGCCAAGCGCCGCCGCCGATATCCGGGAATGCACGTCTACCACTACGCGGCCTATGAGAAGACGGCGCTGCTGCGCCTGTCCGGCCGGTACGGCATTGGCGAGGAACAGATAGACGACCTGTTGCGTGACAACGTATTGGTCGACCTTTATCCCCTGGTGCGCAAGAGTATTCGTTCCGGCTCCAGCGGATACGGGCTCAAGGCATTGGAGCCGCTGTTCATCGAATCGGGAAAGCGCTCCGGGGAGGTCACCACCGCGGTCGACTCGATCAATGAATATGCACGCTATTGCGCCCTGCGGAATAGCGGCGACCCCGCGGCGCAGGAAGTGCTGGACTCCATCGCCGAGTACAACCGATACGACTGCGCCTCGACACGCAAGCTCCGGGATTGGCTGCTGGTGCGCGCCTTCGAACACGGCATCACCCATCTGTCGTCGTCGGCCCCCGCCGTCGAGCAGCAAGAGCAGGAGCCCGATGACGTGGGCCGGGCATTGGCCGATTTCGCCGGCGACGGCGCCCCTGCCGACCGGACCGCGGATCAGACCGCGGCTGCCATGGTGTCGGCGGCGCGCGGCTACCACACCCGGGAAAGAAAGCCCTTCTGGTGGAGCCACTTCGACCGCCTGAACAATCCCGTCGACGAATGGGCAGATACCTCCGGAGTCTTCATCGTGGAGGACGCCGAGCTGGTCCAGGACTGGCATAAATCGGGTGGTCAGCGCAAGCTCCGACGGCATGTGAAGGTCAGCGGCGATCTCGCCGGGGGCGTCCTCGGCGACAGCGTGTACGCGCTCTACGAACCGCCGGCGCCGTCTGGGCTCGGCGACGGAGACCCCGACCGTCGGGCATCGGGTTCTGCCTCCGTTGTGGATATGACCGAATCCGGCGGTGTACCCGTCGATGTGACGATTCAGGAACTCACCCCGAAGAACGGCGAGGTCTTTTCGGAAATGCCCATGGCGCTGGCACCCGGGCCGCCGGTGATGACCAAGGCGCTGGAGGCCGCCATCGAGGACGTGGCAGTGGGAGTGGCCCACGGACTTCCCGAGATGCCCCTGACCGCATCCCTGGATATTCTTTTGCGTCGCAACCCCCGTGGCGGCGTGTTGCCGCCGGTCGCTGATGACGGATACGCCGAGCCCATCGCCGCCGCCTTGCGCAGCCTGGACTCGTCCTACCTTGCCGTGCATGGTCCGCCGGGAACCGGCAAGACCTTCACCGCAGCGCGAGTCATCGCCGATCTCGTGACACGCGATGGCTGGCTTGTCGGTGTGGTGGCGCAGTCCCATGCTGTCGTGGAGCACCTCCTCGACCAGGTGGTCGCGGCGGGTGTACCACCCGAACGCGTCGCCAAAAAGGGATCTCCGTACAGCGGGGATGCCGCGTGGACCCAGATTCGCGACATTGACTACGCGGGCTTCATCGCATCTCACGCCGATCAGGGTGCCGTGATTGGCGGCACCGCATGGGATTTCGCGAACACTACCCGTGTTGCCGACGGCGTGCTGCGTCTGTTGGTCGTTGACGAGGCCGGTCAGTTCAGTTTGGCGAACACGCTCGCGGTGGCGCGGGGAGCGCAGAACCTGCTGCTGCTCGGCGATCCGCAGCAGCTGCCGCAGGTGTCACAGGGTGTGCATCCCGAGCCGGTGGACACCTCAGCGCTGGGCTGGCTCGTCGAAGGACATGGCGCACTACCAGCCAGTCGCGGGTATTTCCTTGAGCGCTCGTATCGGATGCACACCGCTCTGTGCCAACATGTTTCGCAGCTTTCCTATGACGGTGAACTTGAGTCCGCGGCGCCGGCCCGCACCTTGGCCGGGCAGGATCCCGGAGTGCGGACGCTGTTGGTCGACCACGCCGGAAATGCGACCAGCAGTCCGCAGGAAGCCGAGGCCATCGCCACCGAGATCGCCGGGCTGATCGGTTCGGACTGGACCGACGAATCCGGCACCCGCGCCCTGGAGCAGTCCGACGTGTTGGTGGTGGCGCCGTACAACGCCCAGGTGTTGACGTTGCGTGCCACGCTCGCCACTGCCGGCTTGGACGAGGTGCTGGTGGGGACTGTGGACAAGTTCCAGGGTCGGCAGGCTCCCGTGGTGTTCGTATCGATGACGGCCTCGGCCGTCGATGACGTGCCGCGCGGGATGTCATTCCTGTTGAATAGGAACCGCTTGAATGTGGCGATCAGCCGGGCGAAGTTCCAGGCGCTGATCGTGCGGTCCCCCGCGCTCACCCAGTACCTGCCCGCCACGCCCGACGGACTGGTGGAACTGGGGGCGTTTTTGGCACTCAGCCCGGACACGACCAATAGCACCGTGCCACACTGAGGTCCATGTCCGAGCTCGCCCGTGCCCTCGTCCAGATCGTCGGCGAGAGGTACGTCAGCACCGATCCCGATGTGCTGGCGGGGCGAACCATCGATCAGACCGGGCGCTACCGCGGCACCGCGAGCGTGCTGGTCCGTCCCGGCTCCGCTGAGGAAGTCGCCGCAATCCTGAAGGCCTGCAAGGAGCACGACCACCCCGTCACGACTCAGGGCGGACGTACGTCCATGGTCGCCGGCACGGTCACCGAGCACGACGACGTACTGCTGTCCACCGAGCGACTCACCGATATCGGCCCCATCGACACCGTCGATCGCCGGATCCGCGTCGGCTCCGGCGTCACCCTGGCCGCACTGCAACAAGCCGCCACCAAGGAGAACCTGCAGTTCGGCGTCGATATCGGCTCACGCGACTCGGCCACCCTCGGCGGCATGGCATCCACCAATGCTGGCGGCCTGCGCACGGTGCGCTACGGGAACATGCGCGAGCAGGTCATCGGTCTTCAGGTCGCACTACCCGACGGCTCAATTATGGACCGCCACAGCGATGTTCGAGCCGATAACACAGGCTACGACCTCACCAGCCTGTTCGTCGGCGCAGAAGGCACCCTCGGCGTCATCACCGCACTCGAACTGCGCCTGCATCCGGTCCCCACACACAACGTCGCAACAATCACCGGGTTCGGCAGCCTGGATCAGCTCGTCGAGGCCAGCCGAATCTTCCGTGATCTCAGCGGCATTGCCGCACTGGAACTCATGGACTCCAGGTTGGGCATACCGAGCCCCGTCGACAGCCCCTGGCTGCTGCTCATCGAACTCGCCCGCGATAGTGACCCCACCGACGACCTGGCCGAGGCACTCGAGGCCGCCGGCGTGGCCGAGCACGCCGCCGTCGGCCTGGATAGCACCTCCCGTGAACGCCTGTGGCAGGTACGCGAATCCATCGCCGAGGCGCTGGGCATGTACGGTCCGCCGCTGAAATTCGATGTGGCACTGCCACTGGCGCATATCGGCGAGTTCGAACGACGCGCCGCCGAGCTGATCGCCGCCAAGGTTCCCGACGCGATACCCGTGTTGTTCGGCCACGTCGGTGAGGGCAATCTGCACTTAAATGTGTTGCGCTGCCCCGACTCCACCGCGTTGTATCAGCCCATGATGACGCTGATCGCCGAGCTGGGCGGCAACGTCAGCTCCGAGCACGGAGTGGGCACCCTCAAACGCGATTACCTCGGCATGGCCCGCACACCGGGTGATATCGCCGCCATGCGGGCAGTCAAGGCGGCCTTCGATCCGACCGGGTACCTCAACCCCGCCGTGCTGTTCAGTTCGCAGTCATGACGCTCGCCGTCGACCCGGAGAAATTCAGCCAGGACTGGTTCGCGGCGTGGAATGCCCATGACATCGAGGCCGTGCTGGAGCACTTTGATGAGGACGCGGTCTTTACCTCCGCATACGGCGCCCAGATCGCACCGGAGACCGGAGGAGTCTTCAGCGGCAAACAGGCCATCCGCGCCTATTGGGCCGACGCCCTGACCCGTAACCCCGACCTGCATTTCGAACCCGTCGGCACGTACGTGGGCGCGACGGCCCTGGTCATCAACTACCGAAACCACAAGGGCGGCCTCGTCAACGAGGTTTTAATCTTCGACGGGGACAACGTGATCGAGGGGCACGGCACCTACCTGTGAGCCGGTGGGCCGCATGCACAGCGCGGCCACCAAACCGACCACCAACGCCGCGATACCCAGCAGCATGGACTGGGCCATCGCCGTCGAGAACGGCGCGCGCAACCCGACGGGCAACGCCCCCAGCCGGTCGGTGGATCCGGAATCGGGCGGCATCGCAGGCATGTTCGAGGCCAACCGGGCCGTCATCAACGCGCCCATCGCCGAGGCGCCGACCACGCCGCCGACCTGGCGCAGCGTGTTATAGACCCCGGACCCGGCGCCGGCCACCGTCGACGGCAGGTTCCGCGTCGCGGTGGTCGCCAGCGGACCCCAGATACATGCCATGGCCGCACCGATACCCGTGGCGGGAAGCAGGAGCTGCCACATCTGCGTCTCGGGCCGCATCAACACCGTCCACCACAAGGTCGAGGCGATCATCAACGCGATGCCACCACCGATCAGTATCGAGGGACGCGCCCTATCGACAAGCCACCCGGTGACCGGCGCCAAGATCCCGCTCACGATCGCCGTGGGAGCCTGTGTCAATGCCGCCTTGGTCGGCGAAAAACCTAGCGCCAGTTGCGTATAGAACATCATGGGTAGACCCGTGGAGATCACGCAGAAACTCATCGACGCGATGCCGACACCGGCGAGCGAGAAATTGCGGTCGGCGAATAGTCGCAACGGAATGAGTGGCTCACCCCGATTCGCGGACTGCCACCACACGAACACACCCAGGACCGCGAGGCCGACGGCCATCATCGCCCACACCCCCGCGGCCCACCGGAAGCTCTCGCCCTCCTGCAGCGCGAAGACGAACGCGAACATGCCGACGGCCGAGAGCGCCATGCCGAGCAGATCCAGCCTATGCGGCTGCGTCGGCAGTCGCGGAATGTAGATAGCGCCCAGAATTATTCCCAGCACACCCACCGGGACATTGACGTAGAAGATCCACTGCCAACCCCACCCGTCCACCAGCAGACCGCCGGCCACCGGGCCGACCAGAGTCGCGATTCCCGCTACCGCACCCCACACGCCCATCGCGGTGCCGCGGCGCTGCGGCGGGAACACCCGTTGCACCACCGTCAGCGTCTGCGGAGTCAGCATCGCCGCACCGATCCCCTGCACCACCCGCGCCGCGATGAGCCAACCGATCGACCCGGCCAGGCCGCACCACAGCGAGGCGGCGGTGAAGACCGCAAGCCCTGCCAGATACATGGACCGCGGGCCGAACTGATCCCCGAGTCGCCCGGTGACCAACAGTGGCACCGCGTAAGCCAACAGGTACGCACTGGTGACCCACACCGTCGCCGAATAGTCAGCTTCGAAACCGGCCTTGATGGCGGGATTGGCGACCGACACGATCGTCGAGTCGAGCAGGATCATGAACAGGCCGAACAGCACCACCCACAACGTCGTCCAGGGTCGCGGGTATTCAGGATGCACGGCTACGGAATCTAGCCGCAGGTCAGGCTGCGACACGATTTCCCACGAGAGCCAGCCCAGCCAGAGCCAGCACCACCCCGATCATCATCACGATGGCAACGGCCAGAGCGTTGTTGCCCAACGCTCCGACCAGAGGCGCGATCACCGCACCCACCCCGAACTGCGCGGCGCCCAGCACCGCCGCCGAGGTTCCCGCCGCCTCACCGTGGCGAGACAGTGCCAGCGCCGGCGCATTCGGAATGACGAATCCCATCAGCGCCATCAGCGTCCACACCGGGGCCACGAAGCCGACGAGCCCGCCGATACCGAACCAGGCCAGCACCAGCAGCACCACCGCCGGAATCAGGGCCAGGGACAGACACCACTGCACGATCTGCTGCGGTTCGAATCGCTTGATTAGCAACACATTCAACTGTGAGGCCGCGACGAACGCAATCGCGCCCGCGCCGAACGCGATCGCGAACACCTGCTGATTCATGCCGTACTGGCCCTGCAACACAAACGAGGCGCCCGAGATATAAGCGAACAGACCGGACAGCGACAGCCCGGCGACAAGCACCAGGACCACGAACACCTTGTCGCGCAGCAGATCGCGATAGGTCCGCAGGATGGCTCCCACCCGCAGTGGACGTCGCGCGGCCGGGGGCAGCGTCTCCGGTAGTGCCACCACGGCAAGGATGAGGAGCAGCACGCCTAGACACGACAGGGCCGCGAATACGTTCTGCCATGACCCATGGACCAGCACGGCCGCACCTAGTGACGGAGCCAAGATCGGCGCGATGCCGATCACCAGCGTGAGCCGGGAGATCACGGTGGCGGCCGCCTTATCGGTGTACAGGTCACGCACCACGGCCATCGCCACCACCATGGCGGCGGCCGCACCCATGCCTTCGATTGCCCGCAGCACGCCCAACGCCACGATGTTCGGCGCGATGGTGATGGCCATCGACGCCACGACGTGCAGGGCTGCGCCGGCGATCAGCGGTCGACGTCTGCCGACCGAATCAGAGAGTGGACCCACCAGGAGCTGTCCGAGGCCCAACCCCACGAGCGTTCCGGTGAGCGTCAGCTGTGTGAGGGTGGAATTGACGTGGAGATCTACGCCGATATCGGGCAGGGCCGGCAGATACATGTCGATGGTGAGCGGCCCCAAGGCAACCATGGCACCCAGCACGGTGATGAGCCATGCCCTACCCAGACGGGTGCGGGGGGCCGAAACCGAACCGGCCGACGCGGCAGCGCCCGTCGATTCAGCGGCAGCGCCGGTCGACTCATTCGTAGCCGTCTCACCGGGGGCAGCACTCACCTCAGTGCTCAGCGCGCGCACGTGGCAAAACCTTCCCTTCCCTAACAAATGTGAGCTGCGTCTCACTCGATTGGTCAAGTCTCCACTCCCGTACCCAGGAGGAAACGCCGCCCCTTTTTTGATGCGTGATCAGCACCGATGGGATAATTTCCCAGATCAACAGGTCCGTCACGCCGTTGTTATAGACAACACACGTGGTACCCGCCCGTCAACATCGAAGCACAGCGAGCCTGTCCCGTCACTGCGATTTTCCTGCCGCGGCTGCGGCCGTAACGAATTTGCTCAACCCTGCGCGAGTCGGCCGATCCCAACCACGAAAATGGTTGCCCGCGCCGGCTGGAGGAGCCAGAACGTCGCGCAAATCACCCATTTAGGCGACGTTCCCAGGAACGAAACACACGCGTCGATCGTCTTCACTACTGTGAGGAAAAATCTTCGCTCACAACTAGTGGACCATCCAGACCACAGCAGTGAAGGAACACGCCGATGAGCACTCGCATCACCGAACCGCAGCGACAGCTCGCGCTGGGAGGCAAGGGCAAGGAACCCAAACTCGGGGCGTCGGGCAAGCTGCTCTCGCTCATTCTGGACCAGAGCACCAAGGTTCAGGAGCCGGCGGTCCGCGCCTATGTTCAGAAGCTACGAGCTTCCCACCCGGCGGCGACGCCCGCCGACATCATCACGATGTTGGAGAAGCGGTACCTGGCGACCGTGATGGGTAGTGGCGCGGCAGTCGGCGCGGCCGCCGCCTTCCCAGGGGTCGGCACATTGGCCGCACTGTCGGCGACTGCGGGCGAGGCGGTGCTGTTCCTGGAGGCAACATCGCTGTTCACTCTGGCGATAGCCGCCGTCCACGACATCGAGCTCGCCAAGATCGAGCACCGGCACACGCTCGTGCTCGCGGTGCTGCTGGGCGAGGACGGCGAGACCACGGTCTCGGACGTGCTGGGCAAAGAGCGCACCGTCGGGGGCGGCTGGCTGGCCGAGGCCACCTCAACGCTGCCGATTCCCGCACTGAGCCACTTAAACGCCACCCTGCTCAAGCGGTTCACCAAGAAGTTCGCGCTGAAACGCGGCGCCATGGCCGCGGGGAAGCTGCTGCCCGCCGGAATCGGGGCCGTCATCGGCGCAGGCGGCAACAGGTTTATCGGCAAACGAATAATCACCAACGCACGCAATGCCTTTGGGCGCCCACCGACAGCGTGGCCGGTGCAGCTGCGGCTGGTGGCGCCCGACAGCTAGCAAGGACAAGGATGGTCGTTCATCGGGTAGCCACCCTTGAGTCATCAGTGGCGCCGATGATGTGGCCCCCGTCATGCAACGGCGGCATGTCACCCCCAATGGCGACGCGTTAGCCTGGTACGGGTCGCTAAGAGAACGACACCACAAGTGTCAACAACCGACTGAATATCGGACGAGACGGAGCGAGGCGAAGACTGCCGTGAACGGTTCAAATCCCCAATTCGGGCAGAACGAATGGCTGGTCGAGGAGATGTACCGGCGATTCAAGGAAGACCCGTCCTCGGTGGACTCCAGCTGGCACGAATTCCTGTCCGACTTTGGGGCCGAATCTGTAGCGGAGCCCGCAACCGGCACCGCCAATGGCCAAGCAGCCACCGCGCCCGCTGCAGCTGTCGCACCGGCACCCGCCCCTGCGGCGGCCCGCACCCCCGCACCCAGCGCCACCGCCCCAGCACCCAGCACCGCCCCCGCGGCGCCGAAGCCCGCCCCGTTGCCGACGGCAGAGGGTGACGAAACCCAGGTACTGCGTGGTGCGGCGGCCGCCGTCGTCAAGAACATGTCGGCCTCCCTGGAGATCCCGACCGCCACCAGCGTCCGGGCCATCCCCGCCAAGCTGATGATCGACAACCGCATCGTCATCAACAACCACCTCAAGCGCACCCGTGGCGGCAAGATCTCCTTCACACACCTGCTGGGCTACGCCATCGTCCAGGCCGTCAAGGACTTCCCGAACATGAACCGGCATTTCGCCGAGGTGGACGGGAAGCCCACTGCCGTAACGCCCGCTCACATCAACCTGGGCCTGGCCATCGACCTGCCCGGCAAGGAGGGCAACCGCACCCTCGTCGTGGCCGCCATCAAGGGCTGCGAGACAATGGCTTTCGGCCAGTTCATCACCGCCTACGAGGATATTGTGCGGCGCGCACGGGACGGCAAGTTGACGGCCGAGGACTTCTCCGGGGTCACCATCTCGCTGACCAATCCGGGCACCATCGGCACCGTGCACTCGGTGCCCCGCCTGATGCGCGGTCAGGGTGCCATCGTCGGTGCCGGCGCGCTGGAGTATCCCGCAGAGTTCCAGGGCGCCAGCGAGGAGCGCATCTCCGATCTGGGCATCGGCAAGCTCATGACGCTGACGTCCACCTACGACCACCGCATCATCCAGGGTGCCGAATCCGGCGACTTCCTGCGCACGGTGCATCAGCTGCTGCTCTCCGACGACTTCTTCGACGACATCTTCCGCGAGCTGGGCATCCCTTACGAGCCGGTGCGCTGGCGCATCGATAACCCGGACTCGATCGTCGACAAGAACGCTCGGGTACTGGAACTGATTGCGGCATACCGCAACCGGGGCCATTTGATGGCCGATACCGATCCGCTGCGCCTGGACAAGACCCGTTTCCGCAGCCACCCCGATCTGGATGTACTCACCCACGGTCTGACGCTGTGGGATCTGGACCGCGAGTTCAAGGTCTCGGGGTTCAAGGGTCAGGAGTACATGAAGCTACGTGACGTGCTCTCGGTGCTGCGCGACGCGTACTGCCGGCACGCCGCAGTGGAGTACACGCACATCCTGGAGCCCGAGCAGCAGAGGTGGCTGCAGGAGCGCATCGAAGTCAAGCACGACAAGCCGACCGTCGCCGAGCAGAAGTACATCCTGTCCAAGCTCAATGCGGCCGAGGCCTTCGAGACCTTCCTGGCCACCAAATACGTTGGCCAGAAACGCTTCTCACTGGAAGGCGCCGAGGGCGTCATCCCCATGATGGACGCTGTCATCGACCAGAGCGCCGAGCACGGCCTGGACGAGGTGGTCATCGGCATGCCGCACCGCGGCCGTCTGAACGTGCTGGCCAACATCGTCGGTAAGCCGTACTCACAGATCTTCACCGAGTTCGAGGGCAACCTGAACCCGGCGTTGGCCCACGGCTCCGGCGACGTGAAGTACCACCTGGGCGCTTCTGGCACCTACATCCAGATGTTCGGCGAGAACGACATCGAGGTGTCGCTGACGGCCAACCCCTCGCACTTGGAGGCCGTGGACCCGGTGCTGGAAGGCCTGGTGCGGGCAAAACAGGACGTCCTCGACGTCGGCACCGACGGTGGCCGCTTCACCGTGGTGCCACTCATGCTGCACGGTGACGCCGCATTCGCCGGGCAGGGCGTGGTGGCCGAAACCCTGAACCTCGCCAACCTCCCGGGTTACCGGACAGGCGGCACCATTCACATCGTGGTCAACAACCAGATCGGTTTCACCACCGCACCGGAGCATTCGCGATCCAGCGAGTACTGCACCGACGTCGCGAAAATGATTGGGGCGCCAATCTTCCACGTCAACGGGGACGACCCCGAGGCGTGCGTTTGGGTGTCACGCCTGGCCGTCGACTTCCGACAGAAGTTCAACAAGGACGTCGTCATCGACCTCGTCTGCTACCGCCGGCGCGGTCACAACGAGGGTGACGACCCTTCGATGACCAACCCGCAGATGTACGAAGTGATCGACACCAAGCGCGGGGTGCGCAAGACCTACACCGAATCCCTGATCGGCCGCGGCGATATCTCGATGAAAGAGGCCGAGGACGCCCTGCGCGACTACCAAGGCCAGCTGGAGCGGGTGTTCAACGAGGTCCGCGATCTGGAGAAGTACCAGCAGCGGCCCAGCGAGTCGGTCGAAGAGGACCAGCAGCTGCCGCAGAAGTTGGTCACTGCCGTCGACAAGGCGCTGCTGCAGCGCATCGGTGACGCCTTCCTGGCGGTACCCGAGGACTTCAGCGTGCATCCCCGCGTCAAGCCGGTGCTGGACAGGCGCCGCGAAATGGCCTACGAGGGCAAGGTCGACTGGGCCTTCGGTGAGCTACTGGCCTTCGGCACCCTGGTTGCCGAGGGCAAGGTGGTGCGGCTCACAGGCCAGGACTCCAAGCGCGGCACGTTCACCCAGCGCCACGCGGTGATCATCGACCGCCACAACGGCGACGAGTTCAGCCCCTTGCAGCTGGTCGGCGTCGACGCCGAAGGCAACCCCACCGGCGGACGTCTCGTGGTGCACGACTCATCTCTGTCCGAATACGCTGCCGTCGGCTTCGAGTACGGCTATTCGGTGGGCAATCCCGACGCAATGGTGTTGTGGGAGGCCCAGTTCGGCGACTTCGTCAACGGCGCGCAATCCATCATCGATGAGTTCATCTCGTCCGGCGAGGCCAAGTGGGGTCAGCTCTCCGAAGTGGTCCTGCTGCTCCCCCACGGCCACGAGGGACAGGGCCCCGACCACACCTCCGGCCGCATCGAGCGGTTCCTGCAGCTGTGCGCCGAGGGCTCGATGACGGTGGCGATGCCGTCGACGCCTGCCAACTACTTCCACCTGTTGCGCCGGCATGCCCTGGACGGCATCACCCGACCGATGGTGGTGTTCACACCAAAGTCCATGCTGCGGAACAAGGCCGCGGTCAGCGATATCAAGGACTTCACCGACCGCAAGTTCCGTTCGGTCCTCGAAGAAGCCAACTACGAGGACGGGGTCGGCGATCGCAGCAAGGTCAAGCGGATCCTGCTGACCAGCGGCAAGCTGTACTACGACCTGCTGGCGCGCAAGACCGCCGACAAGCGCGACGACGTCGCGATCGTGCGCATTGAGCAGCTGTACCCGATCCCGCGTTACCGCCTCGAGGAGACCCTCGGCCGGTATCCGGATGATGCGCAGTACATCTGGGTGCAGGAGGAGCCGGCTAACCAGGGCGCCTGGCCGACGTTCGGCCTGAACCTGCCCGAGGTGGTCCCGCGCCTGACCGGCCTCACCAAGATCTCCCGGCGGGCCATGTCGGCACCGTCGTCCGGCTCCTCGAAGGTGCATGCCGTCGAGCAGCAGGAGATCATCGACGAGGCATTTGCGCCCACATCCGCACAGGAGTGAGCGGTCACAAGGTGCTGTCTGTCGTTTGGTGAGTCAACATGATGTGCAGTCATTGCGTTACCACGCCACGCAACCGGTCAATACGCTGCGCACAGTAGTGGACTCTCCGACCGACCGGACGATAGGACTGCCAGTGCAAGGACAACGGGCTCGATGACAGCCGGTACCGCACCACGGCCCGCTCCGGCAACGCCCTCGATCGACGAATGGCCGCTGCAGGTCGATAAGCCGTTGTCGGCAGCCTACGACCCGTTCTTCGGTCCCGCGCCGCACGGGTGGGAGAACACCGCACCCGGAACACCACTGCGCCGTAGGCGTGTCCGGCTCGGGCTACTGGGCATCGTCCCGGTAGAGCTGCACGCCTGGCAGGTCCTGTATCGGAGTACCGACCTACACGGCAATCCGGAAACCACCGCGACCACGGTGGTGGTGCCGCAAAACGCGACAGCAGATTCACCACTGCTGGCCTTCCAAAGTGCCATCGACGCCATCACTCCCAAGCGGTTCCCGTCGTACTACCTGCAGCAGGGCTCGTTCGGCCTGACCCAGTCCCAAAACGAGTTCCTACTGGTGGTCGCCGCTCTCGCCAAAGGATGGGTTGTCACCATCAGCGATCACGAAGGGCCGCACGGGCTCTGGATGGTCGCCCGCCAGCCCGGATACCACGTGTTGGACGGCCTGCGCGCCACCATCGCAGCATCCGGCGAGGACGGCATCCCACAACTGTCCGCCCAGACTCCGGTCGCGGTCTGGGGATATTCCGGAGGCGGCACGGCCAGCGCGTGGGCGGCCGAGCTCGCCGGCGAGTACGCCCCAGAACTGAACATGGTCGGCGCATTGATCGGGGCGCCCGCCGCGCAGCCCGGACCCCTTGTGCACTTTCACAGTGGGCGGGCCGCTTCGGGACTGATCATCCCCGTACTCGCGGCGATGATGCGCGCCCATCCCCCGGCTCGTGAATTCCTGGAATGCCATCTCAACCGCAGGGGACGCCGGATCGTCGAGAAGTCCGAGCGCATGACGCTGCTGGAATCCGTGCTGCGCTGGCCGTTCCTGGACTTCAACAAGATCCTGGACCGCCCGCTCGAAGAGGTCATGGACGGGCCGGAAATCACCGCGCTCACCGATGAGATGACGCTGGGGCAGCGAACCCCGACCGCGCCGGTGTACCTCTATCACCCAGTGCATGACGAGCTCTTGCCCATCCAGTACACCGATCAGCTGGCCGAGGATTACATCGCTGGCGGCGCTCATGTCACCTATCGGCGCGACCGCGCCAGCGAACACATCGTCCTGGCGCTCGGCGGCGGTTCGGATGCACTCGCCTGGCTTGATGAACGACTGAGCGGCAAGGCATTACCGGCCAAATCGGATGTGCAGACCGTGTTCTCGACGTCATTGACCCTGCGGGCGATACGGATGTTTTGGCGGTGGCAGCGGGGAATCGTCCAGCTGTTCACCGGCAAGCTCTGACAGTCAGCGCGCCTTCACGGCCAGCAGTGCGGCGGCAAGAGTCCGCGCGGCCGATGGCTGTGCGGGGTCCAGGCCGGTGAGCTCGGCAACCCGGCGCAACCTGTAGTCGAGAGTGTTGGGATGCACATGCAGTGACTTGGCCGCCAACTGGCGCCCGTGCTCGTGCTGTAGGTACGCGCTGAGCGCCTGCTGCAGGTGGGGGTGTGCGGCAAGCGGCTGGACCGCCGCCGCGAGCAGATCCCGAGCCCTACCCGGACGGGTGATCTGGTACTCCAGCAACAGATCGGAAAGCCGATACGCCCCCGGCACTCGACCGAGTCTCAGCGCGAGCAAGGCCAATTCGCGCGCCTCATCGGCGGCGGCGGCGATCTCGCCGGGGTCGGTAGCATCGGAGACCCCAAGCGTGACCGGTCCCCCTGCCACCTCCGAGAACAACGGCAGCAGCGATTCCACCTTGCCCACCGCGGGCAACAAGATGGTGCCACCACGGCCATCCAGCGACGTGAGCACTGGCTCGCGCGCGTACTCATCGACGATGTCCTGCACCAGATGCGCACGCCGCCGTGCCACCACGGTGTTCGCCGCCGGTTCCGGCAGGTATAGGAACAGCACGTTGTAGGACAGCGCCAGCGTGACACTGGCGCGCTCGGCAGCCTCTGTCCACGGCGTCCCCTTGACCAATGCGTCGAAGAGGTCCCGCCGAGCCTCCGTCGTCGCACTGTAAAGACCCTGGCGCTCTTCGAGATACGCAGCGGTGACTGCGGGCAGCATCAGCTGTAGATATCGCTGCACCTGCATACTGACAGTGAGCACCTCATCGACCTCGTCGGGGGTTGCCAGTTCCCGGAGCGTCTCGATGCCCACTCGCGCGGCGACGTTGTAGACGGCCAGAATCGCGGGAAGCGGGATGTCCTCCTGCGCCCGCCGGGACGCCGCCAAGATCGACACCGCGAACTCGTCTTCCGTGGGTGCCCGAGATTCCACCAGTACCCGAGAGAAGATTCGGAAATGCTGCTTGGTGAACTCGGTGATCTCTCCGTCGAGAACCTCACGCGGCAACATCCCGTAGTACGGCACCTCGGCAGCGAAACAGTCCACCGCGCGGCGCGCCGTCTCCGGCAGCTGACGCATGAACCGATCACTGAGTGACGCCGTCATCAGCGGACTCCAACCTTCTCCCACTGCACCGTGGAATACCCGTATCCCTCACGAACCACATCCGCGAGACCCTTGCGCACCCTACCGTTCCGCACACGAGTTCGGAGGTTTGCTCAAAGGTTCATCACGGGACGCTCGGGTTATTGGGACCGGTCATAGCTTTCGGCAGTGGCCCTCGTGTCTTTCACCAAGTTCGCACGGAGTCGCGGACGTTATCCAGGCACCACTCCTAGGTTTCAACGATGACAGCCATCGCCCAACGGCGTTCATTCAACGAGCTGGTCACGCGGTATTGGACTCTGATGTCCCGGGTGTACAACTTCCCCCTCGTGCAACGCCATATCTATAGCCCGGCCCAGACGGACACCATCAGGCAGCTACGCGACCACGATGCCCAACGCATCGCCGACATCGCTTGTGGCACCGGAATATTGGCGGCACGCATCCAAGACGAACTGCAGTCGGCAACCGTCTACGGGGTGGACATGTCCGACGGCATGCTCGCCAAAGCAAGGGCCCGCTCGGCCGGGGTGCAGTGGCGTAAGGCGCCCGCGGAGCAACTCCCGTTCGACGACGGCGCCCTCGACGCCGTGGTGACAACGTCCGCATTCCATTTCTTCGACCAGCCCGCGGCGCTGGCGGAGTTTTACCGCGTGCTGACCCCGGGCGGCATGGCCTCGGTCGCGACGATCTGCCCCAAGGAGCACCGCTGGACGCGCAACGGAACGGGTGAGCGAGGCCCTGCACATTTCCCGACGGCCGGCGAAATGGAGCGCTTATTCTCGGGCGCAGGTTTCGACGTCGTAGTGCATCGCCCGGTGGAACGATCCATCACGCCGCCACTGATCTCCGTCGACTGGATCTGCGTAGGCCTCAAGACCTGACCGCCGCGATGACCACGCCGGGTCGCCATCCACTACCCTCACTGATTGACGTCAGGCTCACAACGTAAATCTGTCAGGAGTGCCCCATGGAGGGTTTCAGCGGCAAGGTCGCGGTAGTCACCGGCGCCGGTTCGGGAATCGGACGCGCGCTGGCCGTCGAACTCGCGAGATCGGGCGCCAAGGTCGCCATCAGCGATATCGACAACGAGGGCCTGGCCGAAACCGAACGCCAGATAAAAAGCCTCGGCGGTGATGTCAGATCCGACCGCCTCAATGTCGCCGAGCGTGAAGCCTTCCTGCTCTACGCCGACGCCATCAAGGAACACTTCGGCAAGGTCAACCAGATCTACAACAACGCCGGCATCGACTTTCACGGTGAAGTAGAAGCCAGCCAGTTCAAGGACATCGAGCGCATCATCGATGTCGACTTCTGGGGCGTCGTCAACGGCACCAAGGCCTTCCTGCCGCACCTGATCGCCTCCGGCGACGGCCACGTCATCAACGTCTCGTCGATCTTCGGCGTCATGTCCTGCCCGGGCCAGAGCGCCTACAACGCAGCGAAATTCGCCGTGCGCGGATTCACCGAGTCGCTGCGCCAGGAAATGATCATCGGCAAAAAGCCGGTCGCGGTCACCTGCGTACACCCCGGCGGTATCAAGACCAATGTGGCCCGCAACGCCACCATGGCCGAGGGCTACGACCACGCCGAATTCGCGAAGTTGTTCGACCTGCTCGCCCGAACCAGCCCGCAGGCCGCGGCACGGATCATCCTCACCGCCGTGCGCAAGAAGAAGCCACGCGTGCTCGTCGGGCCGGATGCCAAGGTGATCGACGTCCTGGTCCGGCTAACGGGTGCGCGCTACCAGGATCTGTTCGTTCTCGGCGCGCGGTTCCTGCTGCCCAAGCGCTCCCACTGACCCATTACTCTGACTATTTGACAGTCGTCTAGCAAGGAGACACTTATGGAAGGCTTCAGCGGCAAGGTTGCCGTGGTCACCGGCGCCGGTTCGGGAATCGGACGCGCACTGGCCGTCGAACTCGCGAGATCGGGCGCCAAGATCGCCATCAGCGACGTTGACGCCGAAGGACTGGCCGAAACCGAGCGCCAGGTGAAGGCCCTGGGCGCCGAGGTCCGCGCGGATCGACTCAATGTCGTTGAGCGCGAAGCCTTCCTGCTCTACGCCGACGCCATCAAGGAACACTTCGGCAAGGTCAACCAGATCTACAACAACGCCGGCATCGCCTTCCAGGGTGAGGTAGAGGAAAGCCAGTTCAAGGACATCGAGCGCATCATCGATGTCGACTTCTGGGGCGTCGTCAACGGCACCAAGGCCTTCCTGCCGCACCTGATCGCCTCCGGCGACGGCCACGTCATCAACGTGTCCAGCCTTTTCGGCGTGCTGTCCATGCCCGGCCAAAGTGCTTACAACTCAGCCAAGTTCGCGGTGCGTGGATTCACCGAGTCGCTGCGCCAGGAAATGATCATCGGTAAGAAGCCAGTCGCGGTCACCTGTGTACACCCCGGCGGCATCAAGACCGCCATCGCGCGCAACTCCACCGCCGCGGAAGGCTACGACGTCAAAGCCGGGGCCGCGATGTTCGACAAGTACCTCGCGAACACCAGCCCCGAGGCCGCCGCCCGCATCATCCTCACCGCCGTACGCAAGAAGAAGCCACGCGTGCTGGTCGGTCCCGACGCCAAGATTCTGGACGTGGTCGTTCGGCTGACCGGGGCCCGCTACCAGGACATCTTCTCGCTGGTGACCCGCTACGTTCTGCCCCGGCCGAGTAAGTAAACGTCCCCGTCGATCATTCGCGCTTTCGCACTAGCGCGCCGCGCGAATGATCGACGGCAGGAACGTTCCGATGATGGTCTGATCGAACACCATCGTGCTGGGCAGTCGGTTGTGCACGATGGCAACGGAGATCTTGCGTTTCTGGTCCGCCCAGCCAAATGACCCACCGGCGCCGATATGCCCGAAGCCGCCACCGATCATCGGCACCGTCAATGAGTGGTACCCGCGATGCCAGCCCATCGGCAGCCCCAGCGTGTGGTCGATCTGGTAACTCGGCTTGCGATCCAGCCCCTTGGTAATTTCCGGGGACAGCAGCCGTACCCCATCCACGCTGCCGTCACCCGCCAACGCGGAGTACAGCTTGGCCAGGGCAGGTGCGGTGCAGCAGGCACTGCCCGCCCCACAACGCAGGTCCATCACATCCGCACTGGCGTGTCCGTCATCAGCCAGCAGCATCTCGGCACCCGGCTGATACAGCGTCGACGCGGCGCCCTTGGCGCCGGGCATCTTGTCGAGCACACCCATGACGGGAGGGGCCGTGCGACGGATGAAGCCGGATCGGGCGACCCGATCCAAATATGGTGTCAGCGCGGCAGATTCCGAAGGTGCACCCTCGGGTGGGCGCCCCATGTAGATGCCGTCTACCCCGAGCGGCTGGGCCAGTTCGGTGCGATACAACTCCTCAAGCTCCTTGCCGGTGACGGCCTTGGCCAGCCGTCCCATAAGCCAGCCGATCGACAAGGCGTGGTAGGCGGGCTTGCCGAAGTAGCGGTCCACGGGGGCCGCGGCCAGCCGGTCCGCCATCAAGTCCGGGTCGAACATCTCCTCGTAGTTGCGCGCGATACCCGTCAGCCGCGACAGACCCGCGGTGTGTGACAGGATCTCGTCGACGGTGATCGCTTGTTTGCCATTGGCGGCGAATTCCGGCCAGTACCTGGCGACCGGTTCGTGGTAGTCGAGGAGCCCGCGGTCCACGAGTCGGTGGATGATGGTGGCGGTAACACCCTTGGACGCCGAGAAGATCACCGGTGCAGTGTCACGCGTCCACTGCACGCCCTTCTGTGCCAGCCCAGACCACAGGTCGAGTACCGGCTCGCCATCCACGTATACGCAGATGGCGCCACCACCGACACGGTAACGGGTGAAGGCGAGCGAAAACACGCGCACCACCCCCCGAAACTCGGGGCGCGCCCAACCATTCACCCCCGGCGGAAGCTCCATGCCGCGCTCCAGCGGCGGGTAGGCGAAGGGTGGGCGGAAGGGTTCTGCGGTCGCGTCATCGAGACCATGCGGTTGTGCCATAAGTAACACTGAGTACCAGGTACTTGGCATCAAGACAAGAGCTGCCGAGTAGATGTCAGGACAGATACCCAATCGGGGCTCGCCGATTAGGGGAACGTCACGACTTCAGCCGACAGCCTTGATGATCTGGGGCCACAAGAGCGCAAAAGAGATCTGGTCGAGCGCCATGGTCAGCGGCAGCCGGTTGTGCGCGAAGCCGACCGCGATCTTGCGCTTCGGGTCTGCCCATCCCATCGACCCACCCAACCCGATATGGCCGAAACCACCGCGGAATCCGTTCATGGGCAACGACATGTACCCCAGGTGCATCCCCATGGGGAACACGATGGTGCGGTCGATGCTCAGATTGGTCTTACGAGCAAGCCCGGCAACAGTTTCCGGCGAAAGAAACTCACGGCCCTCGACGCTGCCGGCGCCGGCCAGTGCGGCGTACATCTTGGCGAGCGCGGGCGCCGTGGCCACCGCATTGGCGGCAGGTGCCTGCATGTCGTACAGAGCCGAATTCAGCGTGCCGTCGTCGGCGAGAATTCGCTCCATTCCCGGCTCGTACATCGTGCCGATGGCACCCTCGAAACCCGGAAGGCGATCGACGGCGCGGATGACCGTCGGCAGCACTCGGCCCACCACGGGCTTGTTCGCCACCGAGTCCAGGAAGGGGTACATCGAGGCAGCCTTGGTCGGCGAGGTGCGCGGGGGCCGCCCGAGGTGGATTCCGTCGACCCCAAGCGGCTCGGCGATCTCGGTCCGGAACAGCTCACGCATGTCCTTCCCGGTGACCGATCGGGCCAGCCCCGCGAGCAGCCAGCCGAAGGTCAGTGCGTGATATGCGCGCTTACCGTAGAACTTGTCGACCGGTGCCGCGGCCAGGCGCTGCTCCATCAGCTCGTGATCGACGACTTCTTCTGCGTGGTAAGCGATTCCCTCAAGGCGCGAAAGCCCGGCGCGATGATCGAGCACCTGCCGGACCGTGATCGAGGACTTCCCGTTGGCGCCGAACTCCGGCCAATAGCGTGCGACCGGGGCATCATAAGAAATCAGTCCGCGATCAACCAGACGGTGGATGACCGTAGCGGCGATGCCCTTCGACGCCGAGAAGACGAGGGCACCGGTGTCTCGCGTCCAGCCCTGCCCGGCAGCCGCCGCACCCGCCCAGATATCCAACGCGGGTTCGCCATCTACATAGACGCTCAGACCGCCGCCACCGAGACGGTACTTGGTGAACATCCAGTCGAAAGTCCGGAGGACGGCGGACAGCTCGGGCCGCGCCCAGCCCTCCACCCCCTTGGGCAGCCGTAATCCGGGCTGGTCACCCGGATACAGTCCGCCGCGACGTACAGGTGCTGTGGCCGCAACATTGGGGCCCAGTGGGATCGCCATAGTGACATTTAGGTACCACGTGTCAAATAATCGGGTCAAGTCACAATCTGATTGCCTGCCACGTTTACGCAGGTCGCGGGGCCGCTGCTAGCCGCGCAGCAAAATCTGGTGATCGTTGAGCCACGTGTCCACCACGCGCTGCGGGTCTCCCCCGCCGGAAACCTCCCGCGTCATGGTCGAAAGATCGCCGGTCGTGAGCTCACCGGCAACCTTGTTGAGCGACAACACTTGTGGTTCGGTCAACTCATTGCGGCGGTAGAGGGGAACGACGTTATTGGCCGGAAGCCAGTTCTTCCCATCATCTAGCACCGTAACCCCGTCGACGGGCAGGTTCTGGCTGGCCGTGCTGGTCCAGGCCACCGCAATCTCGCCACGTTTGAGCGCCGCGAAAAGTTCACCGGCGCTGGCGAATTGACGGGGCGCACCGGTATTGCAGGCCCCAATGCGCGGCACCGGAACGGGCCCCTGGCCGACCTGCCCGCTGCGCAGCAGCTGATCGCAACGCCGAACGAAGGCCGCCAGTGTCGGCTTGGACGAGGCGCCCGGCGACGCGGTGACCGCCAGCGCCGGACGATCCTCGGCCGTCCCGTAGTCGGCCGCGGCGACACCCGCGGGCAGCGCAGCGATCATAGCCTTGTACGTGGCCTCCTCGTCACCGGTGGGCCGCTGCTGCGGCGCGAATTGCCGCAGCACTCTTCCGGTGAACCCGGGTGCGACGCTCGCGATGCCGGTGTCCAATTCTGCTACCGGATCAGCACTCTCGCGCACCCTCGTGTCGATACCGGTTGCCTGCACTACCGCCGCATAGATATGCGCAAGCACCTGATACTGCGGGTCATTGGTCGTCGCCACCGTCAAATACGGTGCCGGAACCCGGTTTTCCGAACAGCCGACGAGAACGGCCGCCGCCGCCAGCAGCCCCGCCGTCCATACGCGAGAAATGAACATCGACGGCTAGGCGCTGCCCGATCCTCTTCGCGCGGACGGCTCATCGACCTCGTGCGCAACAGCCTGCACGGCGGCCGCCACGGCCGGTCCGACGCGCGGGTCCAGCGGGCTAGGCACAATCTTGTTGGGCGCCAGGTCCGGTTCCACAACCGAGAAAATCGCCTCGGCCGCAGCCACTTTCATCCGCTCGGTGATCTTGGTCGCCTCGGCGTCCAGCGCCCCGCGGAACACGCCGGGGAAGGCCAGCACGTTGTTGATCTGGTTCGGGAAGTCGCTGCGCCCCGTCGCCACAATCGCGGCGTACTTGGCCGCGATATGGGGGTGAATCTCGGGATCGGGGTTGGAGCACGCGAAGACAATGCTCTCGTCCGCCATGGTAGCGATCAGCGACTCATCGACCTTGCCCGCCGAAACACCCAGGAACACATCGGCACCCGCGAGCGCCTCGGCCTGTCCACCGGTAAGACCACGCGGGTTGGTGCGCGCGGCAAGATCGGCCTTGAACTCATTGAGGTCATCGCGGCTGGTGTGCACAATGCCCTTCGAGTCCAGCACCGTCACATCGGTGATGCCGTCTGCCAGCAGGATGTTGGCGCACGCGACGCCGGCCGCGCCCGCACCGGAAATGACCACCCTGAGTGACTGCTGATTGCGGCCCAACACCCGCGATGCGCCCATGAGCGCGGCCAACACCACGATGGCGGTGCCGTGCTGGTCGTCGTGCATGACGGGGCAGTCCAGCGCCTCGATCACGCGCCGCTCGATCTCGAAACAGCGCGGCGCCGAGATGTCCTCGAGGTTGACCGCACCAAAGGTGGGCCGCAGGCGGATCAGCGTCTCGACGATCTCGTCGGGGTCCTTGGTGTCGAGCACGATCGGGATGGAGTTGAGGCCGGCGAAGGTCTTGAACAGCGCGCTCTTGCCCTCCATGACGGGCAGTGATGCCGACGGACCGATATCGCCCAAACCGAGCACGGCGCTACCGTCGCTGACCACCGCGACCAGGCGGTGCGCCCACGTGTATTTCTTGGCCAGGCTGGGGTCGGCGGCGATGGCCCGCGAGACCTGCGCGACACCCGGCGTGTAGGCAATCGACAGCGCACGCTGGGTATCCAGCGGCGACTTGAGCTCTACCGACAGCTTCCCGTCAATATGTGCTTCGAAAATCTCTTCATCTGTCACAACAACGTCGGATGCGGTCACAGCGTGAGAGTACTGGCCGAGACGGAGGTCACTTCTGGCGACTCTGGAACTGTGAGCAGCCCGTTACGCACCCGCCACGAATCCACGCACCGACTCGGCGATCATCTGCACCGCGATGGCGGCCAGCAACAGACCGGCTACCCGCGCCAACAGCATAATTCCGCCCTCCCGCAGCACCCTGATCAGCACCGTCGAGAACCTCAGGGTCAAATACAGCACCACATGCACGCACAGGATCGCCGCACCGATGGCTAGGTAGGTACCCACCTGTCCCTGCGCCTGACGGACCGCGATGATGGTCGCCGCGATGGCTCCTGGCCCCGCCATCAGCGGGGTACCCAGCGGGACAAGAGCCACATTGACTCCACTATCGGCGTCATGACTGGTGGCCCCACCCATCAACAACGACAAACCGGTGATGAGCAGCAGCAGACCTCCTGCCCCCTGCAGCGCGGGCACCCCGATATGCAGGTAGGCCAGAATCGCCTGGCCGCCGATCGCGAACATCGAGATGACCGTCAATGAGACCGCGGGCGCCTGCCAGGCCGCACGATGCCGCTCGGCGGCCGGCTGCCGTCCCGTCAGCGACAAGAAAACGGGTACCGCACCCGGAGGGTCCATGATGACCACGAGGGTGATGAACACTGAGGTGAACACCGCGATATCGAATGCCACGACTTCAGTGTCCCAGGCGGTGCCTCAGGTTCACGGGTTACCATCGCGCAGCACGGTTCCGCAGAATTGGTATGCGAGCAGGGAGCCCACATCATGGCGCGATTTCCGTCGGTCACCCCGTCGTCGTTGCGTTCGCCCATCCGCGGTCGTGAACCAGAGACCGATGCCAAACGCATCCCTGTTCCCCTCGCCCGGGCCATCGTCGACTGCGCCGTCTATGTCGACGGGGTACGACTACCGGGCAAGTACACCCCGGCCGCCGCGCTGGAAAAGGTGCGCTCGCTGGATCGCGGGTTCGTCTGGGTGGGTCTGCACGAACCCGACGAACACCAGATGGAGGCGGTCGCCCAACCTTTCGGCCTGCACCGGCTGGCCGTCGAGGACGCCGTGCACGCACACAACCGCCCCAAGCTGGAGCGGTACGACGACACCCTGTTCTTGATTCTCAAGACCGTCAATTACGTTGAACACGAATCGATCTCCTCTGCCCGCGAGATCGTAGAGACCGGCGAGATCATGATCTTCGTCGGCGGCGACTTCGTGGTGACGGTGCGCCACGGCGACCACAGCGGGTTGGCGAAGGTACGCGCGCAGATGGACGCGGATCCCGACCACATGCGGCTGGGCCCGTACGCCGTCATGCATGCCATCGCGGACCGCGTGGTCGACTCCTATATGGAGGTGTCCGATCTCGTCGAGACCGATATCGACGCGATGGAACAAAACGTCTTCTCACCCCGATCCAGCACCGACATCGAACACATCTACATGCTCAAGCGCGAAGTCGTGGAGTTGCGTCGTGCGATCAGCCCGCTCACCAGTGCACTCAGCAAGCTGACTCAGGACCACAACGATCTCATCACCAAGGAAGTACGCCGGTATCTACGTGACGTGCTCGATCATCAAACCCACGCGGCGGACAAGATCGGAAGCTACGACGAGTTGCTCACCTCCCTGGTGAACGCCGCACTCGGCAAGGTGGCCATGCAGCAGAACACCGATATGCGCAAGATCAGCGCCTGGGTCGGTATCGCCGCATTTCCCACCATGCTCGCCGGTATCTACGGCATGAACTTCGAGCACATGCCCGAGCTGGCCGAACCGGCTGCCTATCCGATTGTCCTGCTCGTCATGGTCGCCGTGTGCACGCTGCTATATCGGAACTTCCGCAAGAACGGGTGGCTGTAGCGCACTACCTCGGCTGGGCGTGGGCGCGTGACGGATCCATCACGTCGATATCGGCCTGCAGCCACGCATCCCGGAGCGCGTCGGCTCCCTTGAGCCGAACCCAGGCGGCCTCGTTAGCGGTGATGGGTACCGCCGCTAGAAATCGAACCGGCGAGAGTGGTTCGGGCAGTGGAAGATCCGGGACATCACTGGCTTGCAACAGCACCGCGGTGAAGGCCTGCCTGTCCGGGTCGTCCCAGAGTGGCTGGCCGAGGTCGACAAGCGCATCATCGGTGAGCACCAGGCCCTCCACCACAGGCGAAGCCGCCAGCACCGCAAGAGAACGGGCCAGGCCCGGGAAAACATTGCCGCGCAAGCTGATCAGCACCTCGGCCCGCGGCCCAAGCTGTTCGGAGGCCAGCATCTCCCCCGGGTCGGACATCGGATACCTGCAGGCCCCCACCGAGGCGAAATGGGTCAGCCCGGCGTCGTCGGGACCGTAGCGCAGCAGCTCATACGGCTCGGAACCCAGGAAGGTGACGGATGCCGAATCCGACTCCCCCGCACCGCGACCGGTGAAATAGCCGGCCAGATGCGCATGTACGGTGCGGACAATCTCGTCCGAGTTCATTCCCGCACTGTTCACGCGCCGGCGGCCGCCAGGGAAAGGTTCTCCCCCGACTCGGCATCGAATATCACCAGCTTGCCGGTGTCGATGATCAGCTCGATGGGCTGCCCCGCGACAACCTTGGACGCCGCCGAAAGCCTTGCCACGAACTCGTTGTCAGTGACTTCCGATTCCTGCGCGAGCTCGGTCAGCTCGTCCGAATGCGCCGCGCCCCCCTCGGTGGTGAAGTGCACGTACTTGTCCGAGCCCAGCGACTCGACCACATCGGCATTGACCGTGAGCGTCAACCCGGTGATCCGCTTGTAAGTGTCGACCAAGGCGGCATCCTCGAACTGCTCGGGTCGGATGCCCACAATCACGTCACCGGACTGCTTTTTGGCGGTGATGCCCGCATACACACCTGCATCGAGCGTCACCTCACCGAAGGGCAGCTGCACACCCACATCGGTGAGCGTCGCCGGAAAAAAATTCATGGACGGCGAACCGATGAAACCGGCGACGAACAAGTTGGCCGGTGTGTCGTACAGCTCCTGGGGTGCGCCCACCTGCTGCACCTTTCCGCCGCGCAGCACCACCACCCGGTCCCCGAGCGTCATCGCCTCGGTCTGGTCATGCGTGACGTACACAGTGGTGGTGCCCAAGCGCTTCTGTAGGCGCGCGATCTCGGTGCGCATCTGCACCCGCAGTTTGGCATCGAGGTTGGACAACGGCTCGTCCATCAGGAACGCCTTGGGGCTGCGCACGATCGCACGCCCCATCGCCACCCGCTGTCGCTGACCACCGGATAGGTTGGCGGGCTTGCGGTCCAGGTAGTCGGTCAAATCCAGGATCTTCGCTGCCTCGTCGACCTTGGCGTTGATATCTGCCTTGCTCATTTTGGTCAGGGTCAACGGAAAGGCGATGTTCTGGCGCACCGTCATATGCGGATACAACGCGTACGACTGGAACACCATCGCGATATCGCGGTCTTTGGGCGCCTTCTCGTTAACCCGCTCGCCGGCGATGGTGAGTTGACCGGACGAGATGTCCTCAAGTCCGGCAATCATGTTCAGCGTCGTCGACTTACCGCAGCCGGATGGCCCGACCAAGATGATGAACTCACCGTCCGCGATGCTCAGGCTGACGTCCTGTACCGCAGCGGAACCGTCCGCGTACGTCTTGGACACCTGGTCGAGCACTATCTCAGCCATCGCTAACCCTTCACTGCGCCGGAGGTCAATCCGGCGACGATCCGTCGTTGAAATATGAGCACGAAGATGATGATCGGCACCGTGATGACAATGGCGCCGGCGGCAATCGATCCGGTGGGCTCCTCGAATTGCGAACTGCCGGTGAAGTTCGCGATGGCCACGGGGGCGGTGATGGACCGGTCGGTGGCCGTCAGTGAGATCGCCAGCAGTAGGTCATTCCAAGCGAAAATGAATACCAGGATCGCGGATGTGACGATGCCCGGGGTGGCCAGCGGGGCAATGACCTTCCAGAAAGCCTGCGCCGGTGTGGCGCCGTCCATCTTGGCGGCCTTCTCCAATTCCCAAGGGATCTCACGGAAGAAAGCCGAGAGCGTGTAGATGGCGAGGGGCAGCGCGAAGGTGATGTATGGGATGATCAGTCCCGGCCAGGTGTCGAAGAGGCCGAGGGAGCGCTCAATGTTGAAAATTGGTGTCACCAGCGAAATCTGCGGGAACATCGCGATCAGCAGGGCCGCTCCGATGAGCGCCTTCTTCCCGGGGAAGTCCAGCCGCGCGACCGCATAGGCCGCCATGGTGCCCACGCTCACGGCGATCACCGTCGCGACGAGTCCGATGCCGATGGAATTGACCAGCGCCGAGGTGAAGACGTTGCCGCTGAAGATGCCCCGGTAGTTGTCCAGCGTCATTGGCCACGGAAAGAACTCACCGTCCTTGACCGACGACGACGGCTTGAGCGACAGGCTCAGCACCCACAGCACCGGAACCAGGGCGTAGCAGAGCACCAGCACATCGGCGATCACCCAGCCCGTCAACTGGCGGGCCCGGCGCGGATCCTGCGTGCTCATCGTCCGTCCTCACCGTCCGCGGTCGGCGCCGAGGCCCCGAAACCCTTGATGAAGATGAAGGCGATCAAGGCCACACACAGGAAGATGAGGACGCTGATGGCCGAGCCAAGCCCGACGTTGAATGCCTTGAACAGGTTGTCGTACCCCAAAATCGATACCGATCCCGTGTTGTTGCTGCCACCGGTGAGCACATAGATGTTGTCGAAGATCCGGAAGGCGTCCAAGGTACGGAACAGCAGCGCGACCAGAATGGCGGGTTTCATGATCGGGATGGTGACGCGAATCAGCCTGCTCCAGCCGTTGGCGCCGTCGACCTGAGCAGCCTTCAACAAGTCGTCGGGTACCAAAGCCAGACCGGCCAGCAACAGCAATGCCATGAAGGGTGTGGTTTTCCACACCTCGGCCAGAATCACCACTGCAAGCGACGGAATCTGTTGTGTCAGTGGCGCGCTGCCCGATGGGAGCAGGTTCGCCAGATAGCCGGTGCCCGGCGTCCATGCGTAGTACCAACTGTATGACGCTGCCACGGTGACGATTCCGTATGGGATCAGCACCGCGGTGCGCACCACGCCCCTACCGAAGATGGTCCTGTGCATCACCAACGCCAGGGTCAGTCCGAGCGCGAGCTCGATGACAACCGAAATCACGGTGATCACAAGTGTGACGACAAGGGCGCTCCACCAATATCTGTCACTGAGCACGGTGATGTAGTTGTCGAACCACACGAACTTACGATCCTGCGGGCTGGCGAAGCTGTACTTCTGCACGCTCAACCACACGGCATAGCAGATGGGATACGCGGTGACCGCCAGCATCAACAGCGCGGCCGGTGCGATGAGCAACAACCCGAGCCTGCGTTCGGCCTTCTTGCCCTCGGAGCTTGTCTTGGGGGTCACGGAATCAGCCCCCGTCCGTCGACGGCCTTCTGCACCTGATCGGTCAGCTGGTCAGCGGTGCGCTCCGGATCGATCGCGGTGATCGGTGCCAGTACCGCGGACACCCGGGTCGAGATGGCTTGGTAGTACGGCGAGGCGGGACGCACCGCGGCATTGGCCAATTGATCGCGAATGATCGCGTACGCGGGGTATTTGGCCTGGAACTCCGGATCGTCGTACAGGGACGAGTCGACCGCGGGCAGTCCGCCCTCGATGGCTGTCGCCTTCTGATTCTCCCGGCTGCGCAGGCAGTTCAGCGCTTCGAAGGCCTCTGCCTTGTAGCGCGTCGTGCGGGCGACCGCGATGTTTAGTCCGCCGATGGTGACCTTGGCGGGCCGTCCCGCAACCACAGACGGAAACGGTGCGAAACCGAGCGCCGCATTGGCCGCCTCGTATGCGGCCGCGAACTGCTCATCGCTCGGCTCGAACCGGCCCGCGCCGCCAATCGCGCCCGTCAGGTCCGGCCGCCGGTCCAGACGCAGGAAGGGAACTCCGCCCTTGATGGCGTTCTCCATCATGCTGGCCATCACGAACGGCCAATTGATCTCAAAAGCCGCCTTGCCCTGCTCGAACGCCAAACGCGCTGTGCCCTCATCCGTCTGAGTGATCGAGGGGTCCGCACCGTCCGCCGTCGCAATCGATTTCATGGTCCGCAGCGCGGTGACGGTGGCCTCCCGGTGCTCCGGGGTATCCGTCAGTGTCACCGTCTTGCCGTCCCCCGCCAGCACAGAGCCGCCTGCACTCGCCAGCAGTGTGTTGAACAGAACCACCAAGCCCTCATACTGCTTGCCTTGCAACGCAATCCAGCTGGGTCCGCCCGACCGTGCGAAGGCTTCGGCCGCCTGCACCGTCTGATCCCACGTCGCGGGAGGTTCGGGTACCAGATCCTTGCGGTACCACAGCAGCTGAGTATTGGTGCTCAACGGAGCGGCGTACAGCTTGCCGTTCCAACGGGCGCTCTCCAGCGGGCCCGCGAGAGCATCACCCTGCGCGGCGGCCTCGGTCACACCCGCCGGGTCATCGGAAAGCGGTAGCGCCCAACCCGCTTCGGCGAACTCCGCGGTCCACACCACGTCCATGCCCATCAGGTCCAGGGTGCGGTCGTTACCGGTCAGCCGCCGCGCAAGCTGCAATCGCTGCTCATCGGCCCGCTTCGGGAGGCTGACCTGCTGGATGGTGAACCGGCCACCCAGTTCCTTGTTGCATCGCTGCGCGGCAGCCGAAAAGGTCCCCGCCTCACTGGCCGGCGTGTAGAAGCGGATGACGACCTCGTCGTCGGAGCGAGCACATCCGGTCAGCGAAGCCAGCGTCAGGCAGGTCAGCAGGGTCGAGCCCAGCGCCACACCCTTCCGTCGGAACCATCCGGCCGACGACTCCAGCACGACCGCCTCCTGGTCCGTTGACGTTGCTCGGCACCTCCGCGTGCCGGCACGGCGGGCACTCCCGTCCCGCGCGGCAACCGTAGAGCGAAAACCAGGTGACATGCAACATCTTCGGTGCGAGTGTCCCACTGTCCGCCCGGCTCAGCACCCACCGGCAACACCGCAGGCCAGCGCCATACGGCGCGTGACCGCCTGGCCTAGATAGCGAGTTTGGCCAACATGTCGCGCGCGGCCTCAGCCTGCGCCGGCTCGCACAACACGTCGTAGCGCCCCGCGACAAGCTGCATCGTTGACGCGAAATCTCTTGTGCCCCTTGTCATGGCGTAGGGCACCGCGGCGGTGACCAAGCCGAACACCAGCCCGACGGTGAGTCCCACCACGAGTGATCCGGCCAGATTTGTGCTGAACATCCCCAGCACCAGACCTATGAACAAACCCAGCCACGCGCCGCTGAGCATGCCCCCACCGAGCACTTTGGGCCAGGAAAGTCGGCCGGTTACCCGTTCGACCTGCATCAGATTCACTCCGACGATCGTGACGTTCTCGACCGGGAACTGCTCGTCAGATAGGTAGTCAACGGCGCGCTGAGCCTCGGCGTATGTCGGGTACGAGCCGATGGGCCAGCCCTGCGGCGGTGTCGGCAGAGATAACGACGAAGACAACGGGGAACGCTGTGACGTCGAGCGCGGTGGTTGCCCGGGGGTGAGCGGTTGTCCCACGAGTTCGATCCTCCTGGAGAGTCGGCGGCGCACGGTGGCGCTCTAGCTAGCACTTATTTAACGCCCAGGGACATCAGTTGGTGCCCCTTTGACCGCGACCTGCGACTTTCCACCCGCGGCACGGCCGACAGCCCCCGCAATACGCTAGGTTTGCGCCATGACTACCCCGGGTAACGAACACTCCGGCGCCAGCCCCGACCCCTCGTCCGGATACGAGTACCCGTCCCTGGAGAAGTCCGCCCCGCCGGCCGATGCCGCGTCCACGGCGGGCCAGGCGCCGCCGAGCGTCTCACCGGCCTGGGAAACGCCCGGGGCTCCTCAGTCCTATCCCGCGTACCCGAGTTACCCGAGCGCTACGTACCCCAGCACTGCCTACCCGACCGCGCCGCCCACGTATCCCACTGCGCCTCCGCCGTATCCGACGGCACCGCCCGCGTACCCCCAGTACAGCCAGGGCTATCCGTCATATCAGCCGGGGCAGCCCGGCGCCTACCCGCCACCGGCGGGTTATCCCGTCGCCGGCGGGTATCCCGGATATCCGGCCCCCGGGTACGCGGACCCGTATGGGCACGGCGCGTACGGGCCGACCGCCGGCACCAACGGGCTGGCCATCGCCTCGCTGATCACGTCAATCGCGGCCATCGTCACCTGCTACCTGGGAATCATCCTCGGCATCGTCGGCGTGATCCTCGGGGTCATTGCGCTGAATCAACTCAAGACCAGGCAGCAGGACGGCAAAGGCATCGCGATCGCGGGCATCATCCTGGGCGCGGTGATCCCTGTGCTCTGGATATTGGTTCTCATCGTCATCGCCGCTGGGAGCAGCGGCACATCGGGGTCCTACTAACCCGTCGGCGGCTCATAAGGGGGCGCCTGCCGCGCCATACCCGCGGCGCGCCCCTTGCCCGCGATCACCAGCGCCATTTTGCGGCTGGCCTCATCGATCATCTCGTCGCCAAGCATCACCGCACCGCGGGCACCGCCGGCCACCGAGGTGTGCCACTCGTAGGCATCCAGGATCAGTTCGGCTCTGTCGTAATCCTCTTGGCGCGGGCTGAATATCTCGTTGCCCGCCTCGATCTGGGCAGGGTGCAGCACCCATTTCCCGTCGAAACCCAGCGCAGCCGAACGGCTTGCCGCGACCCGGAACGCATCGACGTCGCGCACCTTCAGGTAGGGGCCGTCGATGGCGTCGATCCGGTGCGCACGCGCGGCAACCAAAATGGTCATCAGCACATGGTGATAAGCCTCGCCGTCATAGCCGGATGGCTGTTCGCCCACCACCAGCGTGCGCATTCCGAGGCTGGCCATGAAGTCAGCCGGGCCGAAGACGAGCGAGCGCACCCGCGGGCTTGCCGATGCGATCGCGTCGATGTGGATGAGCCCTTCGGCGTTCTCGATCTGTGCCTGGATACCGATGACACCCACCTGCAGCCCATGTGAACGCTCGACCTGGGTCAGCAGCAGATCCAGTGCCGTCACGTGCGAGGCATCGGTGACTTTGGGCAGCAGGATGTTGTCGATATTGCCGCCGGCCCGAGAAACGACCTCCACGACGTCCGCGTAGGTCCATTCGGTGGTCCAGTCATTGACACGCACCGACAGCAGCTGCCCGGACCATCCCGGAGCGTTGAGCGCCTCGACGACGCGCTGGCGCGCCTCGACCTTGGCCGCGGACGCGACCGCATCCTCGAGATCCAGGAAAACCTCGTCTGCCGGAAGGGTTTTCGCCTTGTCGATCATCTTCTGGCTGCTACCGGGAACAGCCAGGGTGGTACGACGTGGGCGGTACGCGGGAGCTGTCACAGGTAGTCAGCGTAGGCGTCGCCCTATGCGGTGGCCCGCCTCCCGTACCGCTGCTTGGCCTCGGCAGGGGTGACGGTGACCGTGCGAACCGGCGCCTTGGCTGCGTGGAAGTCACGCAGGGTCGTCGCCGTCATCGGCAACTTGGCGAATCGCGCAATGGAGTCTTCGATCGCCGGAACGCTGGCGACGGACATGGCTGCGGATACCAACGGCCGGTAGGCCACATCGACAATTCCAGGCTGATCGAATTGGCCCAGTTCCCGCATCCAACGCGGCAGCGTCGCGATGGTCGCCGGAGCCATCAGCCGACTGACCGCCCAGAACCGCAGATTGCTGCCCGAGCGTGGGGTGCGCAGCAGGTAGTGCATGGCGTGCTGTGCACGCTCGGACGTACACAGCACGGGGCGCATCTGGGCGAAGTACTCGCGAACCTCATCACGTGACCGCGGTACATCGGCCGGATTGACGGTCTGCAGCTCGGCCGCGGTCACGCACTCGGACCAGTAACGGTTCTCTTCGGCCTCACTCAACGGCCCAGGCCCGAACATCTCGTAGCACTTGAGCACCGAATGCCAGCCCGTCACATGGATCCACAGCTGCGAGGCCGGGTCGTTGGCGCTGTAGCGCTTTCCGGTCACCGGGTCGATCCCCTTGGAACGGGCATGAACCTTCTGCAAGTGCTCGGAGGCCTCGATCGCGGTACGCGAATCGGCGGTCGCGACGATGAGGAAGTAGGCGAGGGTTCCGTCCATCCGTGCCCGCGGATCCCGATAGATACCGGCCGAATCCGCCACCGCGGCGGCCAGGTGGGGCTCGAAATGTTCCAGCACCACCGAGCGCTGGAAACCGATCAGTGCGGTGGGGCTGCTCCACACCTTCCACGTCGGCGAATCCGGCCCAAAGAATCCGTAATCCTCACGGGGCCGATCGGAGCCAAGCTCCCAATGGACAGCGACGTCCGATGATGCAGTCATGCTGTAACGCTATCAATTGATTATGTTTGCGTCCAGATACTGACCACAAGTCAGATTGTGCGGGGATCGCGCCCCCGGAAGATAGCCAGCCGTCAATTTGCAACGGCCACACAGGCCGAACTCGGCGCGCTCAGGCCGGATTGGCGGCGGTCCAAAATTCGCTGGGGTTTGCCTATTTTGCAACCCGGCCGTGATCGCGCCGGTATCGTTTCCCCGGTTCACATCGGTCACACCCGTCACGACTGCATAGGTCAGAATGAGTGCCGACAGATGGCACCCTGACGTACTGGCAGGGGCCCGCGAAACGGGCCCGAAGGAAGGAACCGAGTGGAGCTTCCGAGTTGGGTTGCGACGTCGGTGAACAACGCCCGTAACGCGGCATCACGTCTCAAAGACGCCTCCGCCTCGGTGCCCTGGCTGCGTGTCGGCGGACTCAGCACCCTGGCCATCGCTGGCTTCACGGTTGCGGCTAGCAGTGCCCAGGTGAGCGGCCAGGCGGTCGTCCCCGTTCCTGTTCCCATGGTCACCGCGGCCACCGCGCAGGCCGACATGGGCCAACTGAATCTCGTGACCGTGATGCGTCCGCCGACGCAGTACCGCATCGCACCAAGTGCCGCCATCGCACCACCACCGCCCGGGATCCTGATGGCCCCTGGGGGTCTTGGTATCCCGAAGATCGCGTTGGACGCCTATCAGAACGCCGAACGCATGATGGCCAAGGCCGAGCCCGGGTGCGGGGTGAGCTGGAACCTGCTGGCGGGCATCGGCCGGATCGAATCAGGCCACGCCAACAACGGCGCCACCGACGTGAAGGGCCGCGTGATCCGTCCGATCTATGGCCCCACTCTCGACGGCACGCTCCCGGGCAACGAGGTCATCATCGACCACGAGGAGAGTCGGACGCAGGGCTCCCAGGTGTACGTCCGCGCCATCGGGCCCATGCAGTTCCTGCCGAGCACCTGGAGTCGCTATGCCTCCGATGGAGACGGCGACGGCAAGGCCGACCCACAGAACATTTTCGACGCGAGTCTGGCGGCCGCCCGCTATTTATGCAGCGGTGGATTGAATTTGCGGGATCACTCGCAAGTGATGTCGGCCATCCTGCGCTATAACAACTCGGTGGCCTACGCACAGAACGTGCTCGCCTGGGCCGCCGGCTACGCCACCGGAGTGATTCCGCTCAACCTCCCGCCGCTGACCGCCGCCGATGTGGCGCCCGAACGCAAGGCTCACCTCGGTGGTGAATCCCGCGGACTCGGCCCCGGCTCGGCCACCGACGTCGCCGGGCTCTCCCCCAACGATCCGCTGGCCCAGCTGCCGATCGTCAACCCGTTGACACCGGATCGGGTTAGTGTCGCGGGCCTACCCGGAGCCACACCGCCAGCACCCGAAGCGCCTCAGGCTCCGTGCATGTTCTTCTGCGCACCGCAGCCACCGCCCGCCGAGCCATTCAACCCGTTCGCGCCGCCGCCTCCTCCGGCCGAGCCCTTCAATCCGTTCGCCCCCAACCAGGCGCCGCAGCCGTTCAATCCGTTCGCTCCGCCGCCACCCCCGGTGGAGTTGGGCCCGGCTCCCGGACCTGCGCACGCACCGGCAGCGCCGAAGCCCTAACCGGCACGCCCTAGACTCGGCTAGTGACATCCGAGCTCACCACGGCCGTGCGTAGCGCACTCGCCGAGGTTATCGACCCCGAACTTCGCCGTCCCATCACCGAGTTGGGGATGGTCAAGGACATCACGTTCGACGATGCCCACAACGTCGAGATCGGGATCTATCTCACCACCTCCGCGTGTCCGAAGAAGGCCGAGATCGCCGAGCGGGTAACCCAGGCCGCCGCCGATGTCGACGGCGTCGGCACCGTGCGGGTGCAGCTGGATGTCATGAACGACGAGCAGCGCACCGAGCTGCGCAAGCAGCTGCGCGGCGACAATCCCGAACCGGTCATCCCGTTCGCCCAGCCCGGCTCACTCACCCGCGTGTACGCGGTGGCATCCGGTAAGGGCGGTGTCGGAAAGTCCAGTGTCACAGTGAACCTCGCGGCGGCCATGGCGGCCAAGGGGCTATCTGTCGGACTGCTCGACGCCGACATCTACGGCCACTCGGTGCCGCGCATGATGGGCACCTCTGACCGGCCCACCCAGGTGGAGCGGATGATCCTGCCCCCGGTGGCCCACGACGTGAAGGTCATCTCGATCGCCCAGTTCACCCAGGGCAACACCCCCGTGGTGTGGCGCGGGCCGATGCTGCATCGCGCCCTGCAGCAGTTCCTGGCCGACGTGTTCTGGGGCGATCTGGATGTGCTGCTGCTGGATCTGCCACCGGGCACCGGTGACGTGGCGATCTCGGTGGCGCAGCTCATTCCGGGCGCCGAGATTCTGGTGGTCACCACGCCGCAGCAGGCCGCAGCCGAGGTGGCCGAGCGCGCGGGTGCGATCGCGACCCAAACCCGTCAGCGCATCGTCGGTGTGGTCGAGAACATGTCCTGGCTGGTGCTGCCCGACGGCACCCGCATGGAGGTGTTCGGCTCCGGCGGCGGCGACACCGTCGCCGAAAGCCTGACCCGGGTGGTGGGCACGAAGGTGCCGATGCTCGGCCAGATCCCACTGGACCCCGCGGTGCGCGAGGGCGGCGACAACGGGCTGCCGATCGTGCTCAGTCACCCCGATTCAGCTGCGGGCCAGGCTCTTCGGGCCGTGGCAGACAAGCTCTCGACACGCAGCCGGGGGCTGGCGGGCATGTCCTTGAACATCGACACCACCCGGCGGAACTAAGCCCGTCCTCCCCTCCCCTGCGCGAGCATACTCAAATGTGCCTGTTTCGGCGTGAATCGGGCACATTTGAGCATGCTCGCGGACGGGGTGGTTATGTCGCGTCGGCGTCGTAACGTGGTGGCCCGGGCTCCGCGGGCTTGGTGAGCTCGGGGTTGACGACCGGTGTGGGTACCGGCTCGGTGACCGCCTTCTTCACGTCATCCAGCGGCCTGGTCAACGAATCGAGCACCGAATCATCGCCGTCCAGCAGGTGTTTGGTGATCACGGCGCGCGGTGTCATACCGCGCAGCTTCTGCAGTTCGGCGAGCGGCTTACGCACATCGTCAAACTCCGGGCCCAGCTCCTCGCGCAACGTAGCCGTCGCACCACTGGCGTAGTCACGCACCTTGCGCAGCGACTCGGTGGTCCACCGGATTGCCCCGGGCAGTCGCTCCGGTCCGAGAACCACAAGCCCGACGATCAGCAGGACCAGTAGCTCTCCCCAGCCGACACTGCCGAACATCAGGAGCCGTCTGGACCGGGGGTAACTTTGAGCTCGACGGGGCGGCCCTGACGCAGCACCGTGATGGTGGCTTCCTGCCCAATCTTCAACTGCCGCACCGCTACCACGAACTCGTCGGCGTCGGCCACCGTCCGGTTGCCGACCTTGACGACAACGTCGTTCTCCAGCATGCCGCCCTTTTCCGCGGGGCTGCCGGCCTTGACGTTCGCCACCTCGGCGCCCGTGGCGGTGGCATTGCTGACCGTGCGGCTACTGATGCCCAGCGTCGCGTGCACGATCTTGCCGTCGCGGATCAGCGTCTGCGCAACCTCTGCAGCCTCATTGATCGGAATCGCGAAACCAAGGCCACTTGAGCTGTCGCTCAACGACTTTCCGGCGGTGTTGATCCCGATCACCTGAGACTTCATGTCGATGAGCGGACCACCGGAGTTGCCGTGGTTGATGGCGGCATCTGTCTGAAGCGCGTCGATCACGGTGTCGGTGTCACTGCCCTCACCCGAGAGCGGCACCGGACGATGCAGCGCGCTGATGATGCCGCCGGTCACGGTGCTGCGCAGACCCAACGGGGAACCGAACGCGATGACCTCGGCGCCGACGGCGACCTTGTCGGAGTCACCCAGCCGCGCCACGGTCAGGTTGTCGACATTGTCGACCTTCAATACCGCGATGTCGGTCTTCGGGTCGCGCCCAACGAGATTCGCGGGCACCTTCTTACTGTCGTTGAAGATGACTTCGATCTTGAACTTGCCGGGGTTCTTCGCGGCGTCGGAGATCACGTGGTTGTTGGTGATGATGTAGCCCTTGGGGTCGATCACGACTCCCGAGCCCTGGGCCACCTCGTCATCAGAGCTGGCCTCGATGGTCACCACGGAGCTCTTGACCGCATTGGCCACCGCGGTGAAGCGGGACTCGTCGGGCTGGGTGTTGTCATCGGTGGTCAGGGTGACCTTCGAGGTGGTGAAGGCCTCGACCACTTCGGCCGTCTTGCGTCCGATGATGCCGCCGACCAGGCCGATCAGCAGAGCGACGGCCGCCAGAATGGCGAGGGCGGGGATGGATACCCGGCCGCCAAAAAGAACATCGCGCACACCCAGCTTCGGAGCCGGCGCACCGGATGTCGCCACGGGTGCCTTGTTGACCGCAGGGCTGCCCAGCTGAACCTGCGCCGTCGGGTCGCGCCACGGATCCTCCGCGGCGTCCGGACCCTCGTCGACGGCGTTGAGCTTGCCGGCATCGGCCGGGTGGCGTTGCAGAGAAGTAGTCGCATTATCGGGCCGTCCGAAGGCCTGCGCCAGCACCGGGTCGGGCGGACCCACCCGCGGTGTGTAGTCCCCCTGGTCTCGGTACTTGTCCGCGCCCTGAAATGAACCGGATACCCCCGAAGGACGGCCGAAAGCCCGCTGTGAAGCCGGATCGACGGGCGGCCGGTCAACCGGGCGCGGCGCCAACCGGGGAGCGGTGTCCTGATTTGCGGTCACCGGCCCACCCTACCGGCGCTTACGGCGTGCGCGGCTATCTGGCCGCACCGCGTCACCCCCCAACGCCTGCGGTAAGTCGCCGTCGTGTGCTGACGGTTGCGATGGGGTGACGTCATGCGGGATGTGCGGAATCTGGCTGAGCAGCCCAAGCAGTGAACCCGGTACCCGAATCCCACCGGAATCGCGGAGGGCGCTGCGCGCTTGGCGCTGCGCGTCGATCTCCAGCGCGCATTCGGCGCACATCGACAGGTGGTGCGCCGCCCGCAGGTGGGCGCTCATCCGCAGTTCGCCATCCACGAACGCCGCTATCGCCTCCGTGGACAGGTGCTCGGTGGATCCGAACTGGCGCGGGGCACCCACCGGAGCCTGGCTCTGCGAGGCGAACGGGGAGGGTAGTCGCGAGAAGGACGAGAAACTCGAGAACGCCCTCCGGAACGAGCCGCTATCCACCACGGCGACGCTCCCTTCGGCTCGGAATGGCCGGCGGACTCGTACCGGCCTACCTCGAAGATAGCGCGCGAATGTACTCATTGCGTACCAACCTGCGCCGACGGTGTCGCGCGCTACTCGGCGGCCGCGAGCGCGGACGTCGAGGAGCGTGCAGCCAGGTACTCACGGATCGCCTGCCGACCGCGGTGGATGCGGCTACGGACGGTGCCGAGTTTCACATCGAGGGTCGCGCCGATTTCCTCGTAGGACAGACCTTCGATATCGCACAGGACCACGGCGGCACGGAACTCCGGTGCCAGTGAGTCCAACGCGGCCTGCAGGTCGGCACCCAGCTGAGCGTCGTGGTAGATCTGCTCGGGATCCGGGTCGGTGGCCGGCACACGGTCGTAGTCCTCGGGCAGTGCCTCCATGCGGATGCGTCCACGGCGACGAACCATGTCCAGGAACAGGTTGGTGGTGATGCGGTGCAGCCAGCCCTCAAAGGTGCCGGGCTGGTAGCTCTGCAGCGACCGAAAAACCCTGATAAAGGTTTCCTGAGTCAAGTCCTCAGCATCTTGGGGGTTACCCGAAAGCCGGTAGGCCAGGCGGTACACGCGGTCGGCATGCTCACGAACCAGTTCATCCCAGGACGGCATCGCGGCCTGGTCTCCAGTGGCATCGAATACTGCGGTCCCGGATAGCTCGTCAGGGTTGGTGACCTCGACGAAGTCGGTGTACTCGGGCTCGCTGATACGCGTAAGCGAAATCGCGTGTTCCTCCTGTTCGGTGGCCGCCTCACCCACAACGGAGAGGCTGACAGCCCGATCAACTCGGATGTCACCGGTGTTATTCCCAGCTAGGCGCGGGGCGCTCAGGCTCTGGTTCAGGATGGATCGCGACATGCAATGACCCTCTACCACCTAGGTGTGGGTCACTTATGAGTCAACTTAACTCTTCCTGAGAATGCGGTCTCGATCCGATCTCACCAGGGATTAGTGAGCAAGAAACCCGCTCGATCCATCAGGAGTTCGGCGTGTCGCAGGACAGATCCGCTCCCGCTCGACAGGATCGAATCGTGACCAGCAGCGCAGATCGGTCCCCCGTCGAAGCGATGGTCAACCACGCCGAGGGCGCCATTTCCGAAGACGAAATCGTCGCCGCCGCCCGAGAACGTGCCGTTGACCTGGGCGCGGGCCCTGTGACGCCCGCAGTGGGCGCACTCCTGAGTGTCTTCGCACGCCTTTCCGGCGGTAAGGCGGTGGTCGAGGTCGGCACCGGCGCCGGGGTCAGCGGTTTGTGGTTGCTCTCAGGTATGCGTGAGGACGGCGTACTAACCACCATTGACCTGGAGCCCGAACACCAGCGCAGTGCCAAGCAGGCGTTTTCCGAAGCAGCCATTGCACCATCGCGCACCCGGCTGATCGGCGGGCGCGCCCAAGAAGTCCTGCCGCGGCTGGCCGATGAGTCCTATGACTTGCTCGTCATCGACGCGGCACCCGCCGATCAACCCGACTTCCTGGCTGGTGGCATCCGACTGCTCCGTCCGGGTGGGGCTGTCGTGATCCACGGGATATCCGCCGGTGGGCGCGCGGGTGATCCGGGCGCCAGCGACCCCGACGTGGTCGGGGCACGCGAGGCCGCGCGCATGATCGCCGACGACGGCCGTTTTACCGCGGTACTGATCCCACTGGGCGACGGTCTGCTCGCCGCCACCCGCGACTGACGCTGCCCCTCTTTCTCTTTCTCCGCTGCCGTCCGGCGCGCCCAGGCGTCCGGGCGGCGTCTTTATGCGCCGGAATCGCAAAAAACCCGTTAAGACACCAACCCGCGACCGACCAGATGCTTGACGGCCGACTGAACAAATGTTTAGTCTCCTAAACATGCGTTCAGTCGACGACCTCACCGCCGCCGCCCGTATCCGAGAGGCCGCCATCAAGCTGTGGGGCGAGCAGGGATACGGCGCGAGCGTGCGGGCCATCGCCGACGCGGCGGGAGTCAGCCCCGCGCTGGTCATCCACCACTACGGATCCAAGGATGGGCTCCGGGAGGCGGTGGACGAATATCTCCTGGAGTACATCCGCTCGGAGAAATCACGAACCATCACCTCCAACGACCCCCAGGTCTGGCTCGATGCCCTCGACGAGATCGAATCGTTCGCGCCAATGGTCCGATACCTGCTGCACAGCGTGCAGTCCGGCGGCGATCCCGGTCGCGCCTTCCTGCAGCGCTCCATCGACGATGCCGAGCAGTACCTCGAGGACGGAGTACGCGCGGGCACCATCAAGCCAAGTCGCGATCCCAAGGGGCGCGCATTGTGGATTTCACTGAACGGTCTTGGTTCTCTGGCCATCTACGTGCAGATGCACTCGGATGAGGACCTACGAACGATCTTGCGCCGGTACGTCGATCAACTGATCTTCCCCGCGATCGAGGTCTACACCGAAGGTCTCATGACCGATCCCACCATGCTGGACGCCTTTGTCGCACAAGCCAAAGCAACACAGGAAGAGAATTCGCAACAAGGAGGCACCACGTGACGTACCCGAATCTGGCTGTCGAAATACGCGGACTTACAAAATCTTTCGGAAAGACGAAGGCACTCGACGGGCTCGATCTCTCCGTCGCACACGGCGAGGTGGCGGGATTTCTCGGACCGAATGGCGCCGGGAAGTCCACCACCATCCGAGTACTCCTCGGTCTGCTTCGCGCCGACGCCGGCACGGTACAGCTCCTCGGCGGCGACCCGTGGGGCAACGCAGTCGACGTACATCGACTCATCGCCTACGTGCCCGGCGACGTCACCTTGTGGCCCAACCTGACCGGTGGACAAGCCATTGATTTCCTCACCAGAATGCGCGGGGCCGAACATATTTCAATCCCCCGGCGCAACGAACTGATTGAGCGCTTCGAACTGGACCCTTCCAAAAAGGCGCGCACCTACTCGAAGGCAATCGGCAGAAGGTGGCCCTGATCGCCGCGTTCTGCTCCGATGCCGAGTTGTTCATCCTCGACGAACCGACATCCGGCCTGGATCCCTTGATGGAAACCGTCTTCCAGCAGTGCGTGGCCGAGGTGTCCTCCCGGGGCCGCGCGGTACTGCTGTCCAGCCACATCCTGGCAGAGGTGGAGAAACTCTGTCACCGGGTGACCATCGTGCGCGCCGGGCGTACCGTCCTCTCCGGATCACTGGCCGAGCTACGCCGTTTCATGCGAACATCAGTCACGGCACGCACCTTGGCCAATCCCGCAGGGCTCAAATCGATCCCACAGTTGCGTGATCTCACCATCGGTGGCAACAGGGCTTCCTTCACCGTCGACCGCAGCGATCTGGACCGCACCATGGAACAGCTGGCCGGCCTCGGGATCATCGATCTCAGCGTGGCACCGGCCTCCCTGGAAGAGCTGTTCATGCGCGAGTACCAGAGTGTGCCGCGGTGACCACCGATTTCGCCACACTCCCCATCCGTCGCCCGATTGCGAACGGAAACCCGAGACATCCACTGACGGGCATCAACACCTTGATCGCGTTGGCGCTGCCCCGCGATCGATTCCGGATCTGTATGTGGGTGGGCTGGCTGACGCTACTGATGACCTACACGCCACTGGCATTCACGTCGATGTATCCCACAGCGACCGACCGAATGGCTCGGGTCACGATGATGAAGACACCGGCCGGAATCATCATGGGCGGCCCAAACTTTGGCATCAACGAAACCGATGTCGGCGTCATGGTCGCCAACGAACTCATGACCGTCATGATCGCCGCGGCCGCCATCATGTCCATCCTGACGGTCGTCCGCCATACCCGCGCCGAGGAGGAATCCGGTGGGGCCGAGCTGGTGATGTCGGCGGTGATCGGCCATCAAGCGCGCACCTACGCGGCACTCATCGTGGTGGGGCTGATGAACGCCGTCCTCGCGATCGCTATGACGGTGGCGTCATCCGCGGCCGGATTCGACTTCGCCAACAGTCTCGGAATCAGCCTCGGGATCACCGGCACCTCCATGGTTTTCGCCGGCGTCGCGGCCGTCACAGCACAGCTCTGGCGCACCGCCCGAGCCGCCAGCGGCGCCGCGATGGCGGCCCTGGCGGCGGCGGTCGTGGTTCGTGGACTCGGCGACATCATCGACAACAAGGGCAGCGCGCTCAGCTGGTTCTCGCCGCTGGCATGGGCCCAACAGATGCGACCGTTCGTCGATCTGCGCTGGTGGCCGTTCCTGCTGCTGGTAGGCACCGCACTCGCACTGATGCTGACCGCGCATGTACTCGAGGGACATCGCCAATACGACGCGGGAGTGCTCCCGTCGCGTGGCGAGAACCCCAACGCTCCCGAGATCAAGACCGTGTTCGGGCTCAACATGCAACTGCAGCGCGGGCCACTCACCGGATGGGGCTTCGGAATATTCCTGGGCAGCATGGCATTCGGTTCGATGGCCAAAAGCCTGCGAGATTCCATCGATACCAACCCCCTGCTGGCCCGTGCGTTCAAGGCCCATGGTCTCGACAGCATTTTCGCCACCTTCAACCAGGTACTCGCCATCGCAGTCACCGCCTATGCGGTGTCGGCGATCCTGAAGCTCGCCAAGGACGAACAGTCGGGTATTGCCGAGGCCGTGCTGGCCCGCGCCGTGTCACGCTGGAACTGGCTGTTGTCCGCTGTCGGAATGACCGCCCTGGGCAGCGCGCTGCTGATGACCATCGCCGGCTTCGGCGGCGGACTTGGCGCAGCGAGCACACTGCACAACCCGGATATGGTGTGGCGTCTGACTCTCGCCGGGCTGGCCCAGATTCCGGCTCTATTGGTGGTGTGCGGTATCGCGGCCATCGCGGTTTCAGTGCGGCAGGGCTGGATTGGCTGGCTGGTGGTGGCGTTCTCTGTGGGCATGATCTACGCCGGGATCCTGCAGCTGCCGTCCTGGTTGGTGAAGCTCTCTCCGGTGATGCGTGTCAGTGCGCCCGCCGAGTACCCGTGGCTCACCATGTTTCTTCTTGTGATGATCGGCTCCGGTTTGACTGCCGCGGCGAGCGAAATATACCGCCGACGCGACGCGATGTGAGAAGGGAAAGTTCATGAAAACTGGTGCACAAGTAGCTGTTTCGGGAATCATCGCCCTCGCCGTGTTCGGCGCGGCGCTCTTCTGGCCCGCTGGAACATTCCGTTATTGGCAGGCCTGGGCCTTCCTCGCGATTTTTGTGGTCAGCTCCACGGTCTCCTCGATCTACCTGGCCACTTCCAATCCTGAAGTGCTGCAGCGACGTTTACACGGCGGACCCATCGCGGAGACTCGCCCCGTGCAGAAACTCGCGGTTACCGTGCTGCTGAGCTCGTTCCTGGCACTTATCGTGGTGAGCGCCTTCGATCGCCGGTTCGGCTGGTCTCATGTGCCGACCTGGCTGGTGATCGTCGGTGAAGTGCTGGTGATCGGCGGTTTGGGAGCGGCCACGTTGGTGGTGGCCCAGAACAATTACGCCGCCGCCAGCATCACCGTCGAATCCGGACAAACCGTGACCTCAACCGGGTTGTACGGCTTGGTCCGCCACCCCATGTACACCGGCTCGCTGGTGATGATGGTGGGTATCCCGCTGGCACTGGGGTCGTATTGGGGCCTGCTCGCTGTGATCCCGGCCGCCGCCTCGCTGGTGGTGCGCATCCTCGACGAGGAGAAGATGCTCCGTCACGATCTACAAGGGTACGACGAATACACCGAGAAGGTGCGCAGCCGGCTGCTACCAATGGTGTGGTGAGAAGGCTCCTCACACCGACGCGTCAAAAGCCGAGGAAGTTTAGCTATCCGATGATGGCGGCTGCAGCCGCTCTCTCCACACCTCCGTGGCCGTTGTGATGGATTGAGCCTGAACAACATCGACGCCGGGCTGCGATACCGGATCCCCTATCACGGACTCAAAGGGAACGTATCCCGTCCATATCCCGGTACAAGCATCTTCGGTGGGTTGCCCTGCCCGCACCTTCACACTGGCTATTTCCAACGGCAGTCGCAAGACATAGGTGGCAGCGAGTTCTCGTTTGGTCGGCGGCCGCACTTCTGCCCATCGACCAGGCATGAGGCGATCGGAAACTACGCGGATGCAATCTAAGCGCTCCTCCGCCGAGACCGGCTCGGCGGAGCCGAAAATCATTGCACAGCGGTAATTTACCGTCGAATCGAACAACGACTGCGCATAGACGAGACCATCGAAAATTGAGATCGTGGCGACGAGGTCCACACCCGCGTTGGCCGATTTGATCAGACCTGAACCTGTGGACCCATGCATCAGAAGGAAGTCGCCGTCCTGTGCGTACGCCATAGGGATCACCATCGGCTTACCGTCCGCGCGGACGAATCCGACATGCGCAATGGTCCCTGCGTCGAGGATCGCCAACAGATCGCCACGTTCGTGCCGTTGCAGCCACTTGTAGCGGTGCACCAGAAGATCTGGACTGTCGAGCAGTTGGCCATCGGCATTCGTCGAACTCACTGTCATGCGACTCATGGTGTCGTGAAGCCACGGTGCGATGACAGACCACATTCTTCGATTTCGACCAGTCCAGTGCGGGTGTGAAATGCTACGGATGACCTGCGGCGGTGAGGTGTTGCCTTGACTCTGGATATCCCGATGAGCGTTGATCGTGCGTCTCGTGTGGGTATTAGGACACAACTCGTCCAACAACTTCGGAGTGCGCTGGAATCGGGTCTACTCAGCCCAGGATCGCCGGTGCCGTCGAGCCGCGCCTTGGCAGCGGGATTGGGTATCTCCAGAAGCACCGTCGTGGCGGCGCTTCAGGAACTTGAGGGTGAAGGCTGGATTGAGTCCTCACAGGGCGCCGGCACTGTCGTCTCCCATCGCCCGCACCCAACGAACAACACCGCGCACAGTCACGGCCAGTCTGCGCTCTCAGCGGATGAAGACATCGAGATCGACATGCGCCCAGGAGATCTCAACCCCGACGATATTTCGCGGGCCGGTTGGCGAGCGGCATGGCGGTCGATCGAACCGTCCACAACACCTCCACCACCCTCCGGCAGCCCAGCGTTACGTGAAGCACTGTCCGCCTACCTGCGATCCTCCCGCGGACTACCCTGCGACCCGCGGCACATTGTGGTGTGCGCTGGAACTGCCGAAGCCCTAACCCTTCTCACACTTGCCTTCACGTGGCAAGGACGAGCGGTCGCCGTCGAAGACCCGGGCTACCCCGCAATACGACGGACCTTCCAGGCCCTCGGTGTGCAGTGGGTGCCGGTGGATGTCACCGACCCCGACCAGCTCCTGACGAGACTTCAATCCACCCAAACATCAATCCAGGCGGCGTATCTGACACCAAGCCATCAGTATCCGCTGGGCCACCGAATCAACCCCGACATGCGCGGCCATATCTTGCGTTGGGCGCACGGGGCAGACGTAATCCTGGTGGAGGACGACTACGACAGCGAGTTCCGGTTCGGGGTCTCCCCCCTGCCCAGCCTGGCTGGTCTCGACACCACCGCGAGCACGATCTATCTGGGCACGATGTCGAAAGTTCTGGACCCGGGCCTGCGGCTCAGTTATCTGCGCGTACCCACGCATCTGCTGGAACCCGTCCTTGAAACTCGCGACATGTTGGGCGCAACCGTGGCCGCCCCGGTCCAACAAGCCGTCACACACCTGCTCACCAGCGGCGAGCTGGCTCGTCACATTGCCCGCGTCCGCAAGCTGTACCAAGACCGTCGCGCAACCATGTTGCAGTCGCTGGAGGAGGTCGCGGCCGTCACCCACGTCACCGGAACCGAGGCCGGATTGCACGTCTTGGCGTCACTGCGCCAAGATATTTCAGCTTCAGCGACCGTAGAACAGGCCCGCGCCCGCGGCATCTACATCACCGATCTCGACGACTACCGGGCCCATCCCGATCCGCTGAACCCCGGACTGGTTCTCGGCTACGGACAGCTCAAACCGGCCGCAATCAGGCAGGCAGTGAATCGATTGGCCGCACTGCCGGCCTTACGGGAGACCAACGGCCGGTGATGTTTGGCGCGCTGCGATATCCAGTGCTCGATTGAGCTCAGATCCAGACGCCCTTGCCGACGGCGACGACACCGCCCGCGCTGACGTTGAACCGTTCCCGGTCGCGTTCAATATCGACGCCAACCTGTTCTCCCACACCGACAACCACGTTCTTGTCCAGAATCGCGTGTCGGACCACCGCGCCACGGCCCACCCGCACACCGGGCATCAGCACGCTGCCCTCGACAACGGCGCCGTCGTCGACAACGACATTCGAGGACAACACCGAGTTGCGGACAGATCCCGCCGAGATGATACTGCCGGCACCGACCACCGACTCCTGCGCCGAGCCACCGTTGACGAACTTGGCGGGCGCCAGGTTCTCCGACTCACCACGGATCGGCCAGCGGCGGTTGTAGAGGTTGAACACCGGATGCACCGACACCAGATCCATGTGGGCGTCGTAGAACGCATCGAGGGTTCCGACGTCGCGCCAGTACGCGTGATCGCGTTCGGTGGCTCCGGGTACCAGGTTGGTGTTGAAGTCGTAGACCGCCGCGCGGCCGTCGGCCACCAGCCGGGGAATGATGTCGCCGCCCATATCGTGATCGGAGTGGTCGTCCTCGGCATCGGCGCGGATGACGTCGATGAGTTCTTTGGTGGTGAAGATGTAGTTGCCCATCGAGACGAATGCGGCATCGGGATCATCCGGAGTACCTGGCGGATTCGCAGGTTTTTCAATGAACTCACGAATGCGTCCGGTGTCGTCGGCGTCGATACAGCCGAATGCGCTTGCCTCGGCGCGAGGCACCCGGATTCCTGCGACGGTCACCGCTGCTCCACTTTCTATGTGGAAGTCGAGCATCTGCTCGGGATCCATCCGGTATACGTGATCAGCGCCGAACACGACGATGTACTCGGGGTCCTCGTCGAAGATCAGGTTGAGCGACTGGTGGATGGCATCGGCACTACCGGTGTACCAGCGCGGGCCGAGCCGCTGCTGGGCGGGAACTGGGGTGATGTACTCCCCCGCCAAACCCGACAGGCGCCAGTTCTGTGAGATGTGCCGGTCCAGCGAGTGCGACTTGTATTGGGTCAGAACGCAAATACGGAGGAACCGCGCATTGACCAGGTTGCTCAGCACGAAATCGATGAGCCGATATGCGCCGCCGAAGGGCACCGCCGGTTTCGCACGGTCGGCGGTCAACGGGTAGAGCCGCTTGCCTTCACCGCCGGCAAGCACGATCCCCAGAACGTGTGGCGATGCCCTCATAGCAATCAACCTATCGGCAGTCGGCAGAAGCGGCCAGCGCTACACCCCATGGCGGGCCAGCGATGAGCCGCTTGCGTGACGAGCCAGAGGCAGCGGCAGTCGGAGGCACCTACTACGGTCGTGGCTATGACCGACCGTCTTCGCGCATGCGGCTCATCCACGACGGAGGGTCTTCCCGCACGCGACGCATCCACGACGCGGGTGGCGATGATGACGCGGGAGTATCCACCCGAGGTGTACGGCGGGGCCGGTGTCCACGTCACCGAGCTGGTGGCGCAGCTGCGCACACTGTGCGATGTCGACGTGCACTGTATGGGCGCACCGCGCGATAACGCGTTCGTTCATCGCCCCGACCCCGCGCTGGACGGTGCCAACCCGGCGCTGACGACCTTGTCGGCCGATTTGGTGATGGCTGCCGCGGCCGCCGGTGCCACGGTGGTGCATTCGCACACCTGGTACACCGGGATGGCCGGCCATCTGGCCAAGTTGCTGCACGGCATCCCGCACGTACTGACCGCACATTCCTTGGAGCCACGTCGCCCGTGGAAGGCCGAACAGCTCGGCGGCGGATACCGGGTGTCGTCGTGGGTGGAGCACACCGCCATGCACGCTGCTGATGCCGTCATCGCCGTCAGTAGCGGGATGCGCGACGACATCATGGTCACGTATCCCGGTTTGGATCCCAGCCGGATTCATGTGGTGCGCAACGGAATCGACACCGCGACCTGGTATCCGGTAGATCCGGCAGCAGCGATCAACCAACCAGGGTCGGTACTCGCCGAGCTCGGCGTAGATCTGGCCCGCCCGATTGTTGTATTCGTCGGACGGATCACCCGGCAGAAGGGGCTGGCACATCTGGTGGCGGCCGCGCATCGCTTCTCGCCGGAGGTGCAGCTGATCCTGTGCGCAGGCGAGCCCGATACCCCCGAAATCGCCGAGCAGATCACCGGCGCCGTCACCGAGTTGGCCGCGGCACGGCCCGGCGTGCACTGGATACGCGAATTCCTGCCCATTCCCAAGTTGCGGGAAGTGCTCTCCGCAGCAACGGTTTTTGTGTGCCCGTCGATCTACGAACCGTTGGGCATCGTGAATCTGGAGGCCATGGCGTGCGGCACAGCGGTGGTGGCATCGCGCGTCGGCGGAATACCTGAAGTGGTTGCCGAAGGTGTCACCGGGACCCTGGTGGCGTACGAAAGCAGCGAAGCTGCGGCGTTCGAGGCAGGCCTCGCCGACGCGGTCAACACACTAGTCGCGGACCCGGCCCGCGCCACCGCATACGGCAACGCCGGCAGAGCACGGTGCATCGACGAGTTCTCGTGGGCGCATATCGCCGAAATGACGCTGCAGATCTACGAGAAGGTCTGCAGCTAGCGCCCGGAGGGCCGTGGACTAGCTGGTGACGTTCTTGAGTTCGTCGCCGAGCGCGGCAGCCTCATCGGGGGTCAGCTCGACCACCAAGCGACCGCCACCTTCCAGTGGTACTCGCATGACGATTCCGCGCCCCTCTTTCGTAGCCTCGAGAGGACCGTCGCCTGTTCGGGGCTTCATGGCCGCCATCGTGTGCTCCCTCCAAATTCCAGCCAAGGGTGTTCGGCATCTCCGACCATTGTTCCCTATCTGAGCTGCCGTTTCACTGAGCCATTCTTCCCTATCGCGGGCATCTGGGGACAGCAGACCCTCAACTGGGCCGTCAGGAGGGTGCGGTGTCGGCTCGCGGAACCCAACAGGAACGCACATGATCGTCCACCATGCCGGTGGCCTGCATCAGCGCATATGCCGTGGTAGGGCCCACAAAACGGAACCCGCGACGTTTGAGTTCCTTGGCCATGGCCTTGCTCTCGTCGGTCACCGCAGGCACATCCGAAAGATGCTGCGGCCGGGCGCGGCGTTTCGGCGCGAACGACCACAGCAGGTCCGAAAGATCGGTGTCCAGATCGAGGACGACGCGGGCATTGGATATAGCCGACTCGATCTTGGCGCGGTTCCGCACGATCTCGGCGTCGGCCATCAGCCGGGCGACATCCTTGTCGCCAAAGCCGGCAACCTTCTCCGGCACGAACCCGGCGAACGCACGCCGGAAACCCTCACGCTTGCGCAGAATGGTGATCCAGGCCAGGCCGCTCTGGAATGCCTCGAGGCAGAGCCGTTCGAACAAGGCATCGCGCCCGTACAGCGGGCGCCCCCACTCGTTGTCGTGGTACTCCGAGTACAAGGTCGACCCGGCCGAATCAACGGCCCAGGAACAGCGGCTGGGCTCTTTAGTCGGCATTTGCTTCGATACTGACTCGGGCGCCCTGCACCTCGTCGAGCTCGGCACGCAGTTCGTCGATCTGGCGGGCAAGCCGGTCCAACACCCAGTCGACCTCGCTGGCCTTGTACCCGCGGAACACCAGGGAGAACTTGACGGCATCCACGTCGGCCCCGGTGACCTTCTCGGCAGGCAGGACGGTAGCGGTGGTGCCCTTGGGCAGCGGCGGCAACTCCTCGCCGCGACCAAACAGCATCGAGCCCAGCACGAACAAGACGGCGGCCACGGCGATAAGAACCAGCAGATACGTCAGTGCGAACGTCACGACAACGATCTTGCCAGCGAGGTCCGACATCCGGACCTACAGTCCGGCTACACCCGGAAGACGTGGCGCCTAGCGCAGGGTGTTCATGGGCGGACGGTCCTCCAGCGACACCGTCGAGCTACGCGGCGTGAACCCGTCGCCGTCGGCGAAGAACTGCGTGATGCCCACGCCGGAGTCCGGAATCCCGCATCGCGACAGCATGGTCGCCATCACCTGCCGGCTCATCACACCGAGCTCGACCAGGGGCCGGTTGCGGTGGCTGCGCACGCCCAGGTTGACCTGAGCGATGGAGCCCAGCCCCAGCTTGTCGTAGGTGTCGATGAGGAGACCGATTTCCACGCCGTATCCGGGCGCGAACGGCACCGAGGACAGCAGCTCCCGGGTGCCCGCGTACTCGCCGCCCAGCGGCTGCACGACACAACTGAGCTCCGGTCGAAGAGCGGCGAGCATCGGCCGGGCCACCAGCTCGGTCACTCGGCCACCGCCGTTGGCGTCTTCCGCACCGCTGACCTTGAGCGGGCGCCGATAGAAGCCCTTAACCAGATGGATGCCCTGCCCCAACAACAACGGCCCCAGCAGATGCGGCACAAACATCGGATCGGGGTCGATGAGGTCGGAGTCGACGAATGCGATGACGTCACCGGTGGTCGCGGCCACCGACCGCCACAGCACCTCACCCTTGCCCGGATTCGGCGGCACCTCAGGCAGCGCCTGCTCACGACTGACCACCCGCGCGCCCGCGGCCACGGCCCGGATCGCGGTGTCATCGGTGGAGCCCGAGTCGAGCACGATCAGCTCATCAACCAGACCACCCAGCAGCGGGCTGATGGTGTCGACGACGGCAGCGACGGTCTCCTGCTCGTTGAGCGCGGGCAGCACCACCGAGACGGTGCGGCCCTTCTTCGCGGCGATGAGCTGTTCGACCGTCCATTCGGGCCGGTTCCAGCTGTGGGTGTCCAGCCAGCTTGGGTCAATACCAACTACTGAGGTCATGCCAACCCCCTCACTGTTCGCGCCGGTTGGCGGGTCCCGACGATGGAACCCACCATTTCCAGCGTGCGGCGTGTGGGCCCGACTTCATGTACCCGGAACATGCGGGCACCGGCCGCCGCCGCCAGCGCGGTGGCGGCGAGAGTGCCCTCGAGTCGCTCCGTGAGTCCCACACCAAGAGTCTCCCCGATGAAATCCTTGTTGCTCAACGCCATCAACACAGGCCACCCGGTATTAACGAGATCGTTTACATGGCGCAACAAAGCAAGCCCGTGGAAGGTGTTTTTGCCGAAGTCATGCGTCGGATCGATCAAAATCGAGTCTCGCGATACCCCGAGCGCCACCGCACGTTCGGCGGCGGCGGTCACTTCGGCGATGACGGCGTGCACGACGCCGTCGACCTCGGTTCCGTAGTTGACGCGGTACGGCCGGGTGCGCGGCACCGCGCCGCCGGTATGCGAGCAAACCAGCCCGGCGCCATGGGCGGCCGCCACGGCCGGTAGCTCGGGATCCGCCCCCGCCCAGGTGTCATTGATCATATCGGCCCCCGCCGCACAGGCCTTGTCAGCCACCTCGGCGCGCCAGGTGTCGACGCTGATCAGCAGATCCGGATGAGCACCACGCACCCACTCGATGAAGGGCACCACCCGCGCGGTCTCGGCCTCGGCGTCGACGTTCTCTCCCGGGCCGGCCTTGACGCCGCCGATGTCGACGACATCCGCACCGTCGGCCACCGCGCGATGCACCGCGGCCTGGGCGGCTTCGTCGGTGAAGGTGGCACCGCGATCGTAGAAGGAGTCCGGTGTGCGGTTGACGATCGCCATGATGAGGGCACGATCGGTGCGCACGGGTCGCCCGCAGAACGACGAGCCGCTTACGCGAAGAGTGTCCGAGGGGGTCTCCAGCACGCCCTCATTGTGCAGGCCAGACCCGGCCCGGCACGCGCCGAGTGTGAAGCCAATGCGGGACGTGGCCCGATTTCCCGCATTGGCTTCACACTCGGCGAGCGAAATGAGTTGCGGGCCTGGGCAGTATGAGCACATGAGCGAGAATCGATTCCTGGTCACCGGGTCCTCGGGCCATCTCGGGGAGGCGCTGGTCCGCACGTTGCAGCGCGCCGGGGCTGACGTGGTCGGAATCGACATAGCCGCGGGCCCGGCCACCGATCTCGTCGGGTCGATCGCCGACCGTCGCCTCGTCGGCGAGGCGATGACCGGGGTGACCTCGGTGCTGCACACCGCGACCCTGCACAAACCGCATGTCGGATCGCATCCGCGTACCGACTTCGTCGACACCAACATCGCGGGCACGCTCGCACTCCTCGAAGAGGCCTCGGCAGCGGGCGTCAGCAGCTTCGTCTACACCAGCACCACCAGCGCCTTCGGCCATGCGCTGGTCGGAACGGATGAGGCGGCGTGGATCACGGAGGACGTCGCACCGGTGCCCAAGAACATCTATGGCGCCACCAAGACCGCGGCCGAGGACATCGCGCAGGTGATGCATCAGGACAGCGGCCTGCCGGTCATCGTGCTGCGCACCTCACGGTTCTTCCCCGAACGGGACGACAACCACACGGTGCGTGACCGCTACAGCGACGAGAACGCGAAGGCCAACGAATACCTGTACCGACGGGTGGATCTGGCCGATGTGGTCGACGCGCACCTGCTGGCAGCCCAACGTGCCCCCGGCATCGGCTGGGCCAAGTATGTGATCTCGGCGACAACGCCCTTCGCACCGGGCGACACCGCGCAACTGCGCGTCGATGCACCCGCGATGGTGGCTGGGTATTTCCCGGAGCAACCCGACTTGTATGCGGCGCGCGGCTGGTCCATGTTCCCGACGATCGATCGCGTCTACGTCAACACGCGGGCGCGAACCGAACTCGGCTGGCGGCCACGGTACGACTACCGCCACATCCTCGATTGCCTTGCCGCGGAAACAGATTTCCGCAGTCCGCTGGCGCGTGAGATAGGCGCCAAGGGCTATCACGACGAGCCGACCGGCGTTTACACCACCTAGGCCAGCGCCCGGGTGACCTCCACGTAGCGACGCAGAAACGCTGTCTCGTCGAACCGTTTGCGGCGCATCCAGCTGGTCACCTCGGCATTGCACTTGCTGGAATTGCAGGACGCGCACGCCGGCACCACGTTGGATTGGGTGTAGCGCCCACCGCGCGAGATCGGCTGCACACAGTCGCGCTGCAGCGCGGTTTCTGTCGCGCCGCAGTAGGCGCAGCCACCCCAGGCCCGCACCAGCTCCGACCACTGCTCGTCGGTGAGGTCGTTGTCGGCACGACTTACCCGCAATCGACGGCGCTTCGCTATCCGCGCACGACGAGTCCCTGCCATACGTCGAACGGTATCTTGGCGACCCGGTCGCACCGGGTCACGACGCACTAGCCCTTGGGCCGCTGTCCGCCGGCCACTTCCTCCGGGTACTCGGGATAGAACGGGACGTATCCCTCCGCACGACCGGCCAGGACGTACAGCGGATCGGTAACAGTTTCGCCGTAGGCCTGCTCACGCAGTTCCACCTTGCGGCTCTTGAAGGTGGTGGTGTGCTCCAGGCTGTCCACAATCCGAATGAACAGCGGCAGCGCATAGGCGGGAAGATGCTGATAAACGGTGTCGCTCAGCGCCTTTGGATCAAGCTCGACGCCATCGTGCAATTTGATGGCGGCCATTCCCGCGCGGCCGTCGGTGCCCGGCACCTGCACGCCGAACACGGTCGACTCCTCCACCGCATCGTTGTTGTCGATCGCCGCCTCCACCTCGGTGGTGGCGACGTTCTCGCCCTTCCACCGGAAGGTGTCGCCCAGCCGGTCGCCGAACGCCGCGTGACCCCAGCCCAGGTTGCGCATCAAATCGCCTGTGTTGAACCAGGTGTCGCCCTTCTTGAAGGCGTCGCGCACCAGCTTCTTCTCCGAGGCGGTCGGGTCGGTGTACCCGTCGAACGGGGACATGCTGGTGACCTTGCTCAGGAGCAGCCCGGCCTCGCCGGCTCCGACCTTGGTCAAGAGCCCCTTCGAATTACGAACCGGTTCCCCTGTCTCAATGTCGTACTTGACGTAGGCAAGCGGGTACGGGCAGAGACCCACGGTGCGGTCGATGTTGAGCGCGTTGACGAATGCGGTGTTCGACTCACTGGCCGAGTAGAACTCGCATACTCGCTTGATACCGAATCGCTTGGTGAACTCACCCCACAGCTCGGCCCGCAAGCCGTTGCCGATGATCACGCGCACCTTGTGCTGCCGGTCGGTGGGCTTGGGCGGCTGGTTCAGCAGGTAACGGCACAGCTCGCCGATGTAGATGAAAGCCGTTGCGCGGCTGGCAATGACCTCATCCCAGAACCGCGACACCGAGAACGACCGGCCAATGGCCAGGGTGGCCCCGGCATTGATCGTCGTCGACACCGCGAGGGTCAGCGCGTTGTTGTGATACAGCGGAAGGCAGCTGTACAGCACGTCATTGGACCGCAGGCGCAAGGCCAGGCTCCCGATGCCGTACATGCCGCGCAGCCAGCGGTAGTGCGTCATCACACTGGCCTTAGGCAACCCGGTGGTTCCGGAGGTGAAGATGTAGAACGCACGGTCCTTGGCCAACACGGCCTCGGTGGCGCTGGGATTGGTGGTGGGCGCCAAGACCGACATCCGGTCGAGTTCCTCGGCGGTCAACTGCGAGACCACGTTGACGCCGGATTCGCTGATGGCTTCCTCGAACTCCGCATCGGTGACCAGCATCTTGGAGTCGAGCAGACCGATGCTGTGGGCCAGCACATGCCCGCGCTGGTTGTAGTTGAGCATGCCCGCGATGGCACCGAGCTTGACGGTCGCCAGCATCAGCAGCACGGTCTGCGGCGAGTTGCGCAACATGATGCCGACCACGTCACCACGGCCCACGCCGTGCGAAGCCAGGGTTGCCGCGTACCGGTTGGCGGTGGCGTTGGCCTGCGCGTAGGTGATGTCGTTGCCTTCGAAGCGCAGGAAAACGTTGTCGGCGTACTTGGCGGCGCGCTCGGCGAACAGGGCGCCGATCGAGAGGCGGCCATTGGGGTTCGCCTTGATGCCGCCCAGAACGCCGCCCGCCATGATCGGCAAATCCAGCGCCAGCGAGGGAAGCTGTGCGAGCACCTCGGTCAGCCGGACCCGGTTTCGGGCGGTGGACGGAATGGTGCTGCTTGCGGACATCTGGTTCTCCCTGTTGTCGGTCTTCCCGCTAGCGGGTCATCCACGTTCTTACCGCCCAGTAGGCAATGGCTCACCGCATTGTTGACGAACGGTAGGGCCCCGTCAATCCGTTGGTCGGCATGCATCGAGAGCAGCAGCGATATCGGTGTGCACCAGCAGCCGATCCCGGGCAGGGGCCGCCACATAGCCGTTGTCCTGCAATTCGTCGAGCCAGCGCAGCAGTCCGGTGTAGTGGCCGTCGGGGTCCAGCAGCACCACCGGCTTCTGGTGTAATCCCAGGTAACCGGCCGTCCAGGTTTCGAAGACCTCTTCGAGGGTGCCTATCCCGCCGGGCAGCGTGATGAAGGCGTCGGACCGATCCTCCATGATCTGCTTACGTTCGCGCATGGTGGTGGTGACGATCAGCTCGTCGGCGTCGGTATCGGCCACCTCGCGGTGCACGAGCGTCTTGGGAATGACGCCGATGGTGCGCCCGCCGGCAGCACGCGCGGCATGGGCTATCGCCCCCATGGCCGACACATTGCCTCCCCCGGATACCAAGGTCCATCCGCGTTCGGCGATGGCGGTACCCAGGCGAGTCGCCAGGTCCAAGAGCTCGGGGTGACGCGGGCCGGAAGCGCAGTACACACAGACGGACAGGGGCTGATGCTCTTCGCGCACGCTGCTCATCGCGGTCATCGGTGGTTCCCATTTCCGTTGACGGCCGACGCCAGGATGATCTCGACAGCCTCCTGGACGCTGTCGGTCACCGAGAGCAGCGCGATGTCCTGCTCACCGATCTTCCCGGCAGGCAGCATCGTGCCGCGGATCCACTCGAGCAGACCCGACCAGTACTCGGTGCCAAGCAGGATGATCGGGAACCGCGTCACCTTGCGGGTCTGCACCAGGGTGAGCGCCTCAAAGAGTTCGTCCAGGGTGCCGAATCCACCGGGCAGACACACGAAGGCCTGCGCGTACTTCACGAACATCGTCTTGCGAACGAAGAAATAGCGGAAGTTGATGCCCAGGTCCACCCATTCGTTGAGGCCCTGCTCGAACGGCAGCTCGATGCCCAGGCCCACCGAGTAACCACCCGATTCGCTGGCGCCGCGGTTGGCGGCCTCCATGGCGCCCGGTCCGCCCCCGGTGATGACGGCATAGCCGGCCTTCACCAGGGCGGTACCCAGGTCTCGACCCAATTGATATTCAGGGGAATCCGGCTTTGTCCTGGCAGAACCGAAAACCGTTACGGCCTCGGGGGTTTGCGCCAGCGCGTCGAAACCTTCCACAAACTCACTCTGGATGCGCAACACTCGCCATTGATCTGTGTGTGTCCACGCGCCTGATTCGTGGCTGTCCAGCAGACGTTGATCGGCGGTGGTCTTCTCACACCGGTCACGGCGCAGTCGAACCGGTCCATGCAGTTGGGTTAGTGGTTGATCGGGCACGTAGCCAGCCTAGGGGCCGCTGGCAACTCAATTCCCGCGGGACAGTTCGCCCAGCAGCGCCAGCGTGCGGGCCTCATCTTGTGGCCCGCCCAGCTCGGTGTGGCTGGCGAAGACTTCGGTGGCCCCGGCGTCGAAATAGCGCTGCAGCTCCGTGGCGACGTGCAGCTCATCGCCGATGATCGCCAGTTCTCCGGTGTGCTGAACACCTTCGGCGTCAAGCACTTTCCGGTATGACGGGATGTTCTCGTAGAAAGCCATGTCCTCGATGGCCAATGCCCGCACCCGTTCGGGTTCGGAGGTGACGACGACAGCCACGCCGGCAATGCAACGGGGGAGCGGCCGTCCGGCGCGCTCGGCAGCGGTGTTGATGACGGGGACGATCTCCTGGCTGAGCGCGCGCGGTCCGGCATGCAGCGGAATCGTGCCGTCGGCCAGCTCGCCGGTGGCGCGCAGCGCTTGCGGCGCCATGGCTGCCACCAACACGGGGATGTTCTCGCCGCCGGGCTGCGAGGTGGTGAATTCAGGTGCGACGGTGAGAGTCTCACCATGAAAGTCCGCGGTCCCGGTGTCCAGCAGTTGCCGCAGGGTGGTGAGGTACTCGCGCAGACGACGTATCGGTTTGTCCACGTGGAGTCCATAGCTCGGGCCCTCGATCACCGGGGCGCCGAGCCCCAAGCCCAGCTGGAACCTGCCATGGGTGGCGGCCTGTGCGGTCTGTGCGGCCGCCGACACCTCGATGGGATGGCGCGGATTGATGGGGATGACCGAAACGCCCACGGTGCGGAGTTTTTCCGGGGATATCGCTTGTCCCACCACCGCAGCCATGGTGATCGCGTCGTAGTGATACATCTGCCCGAGCCACAACGTGCCAATCCCGGCGTCGGTGACCCGGCGCCCGTGCGCGATGAAGACATCGACGAGGTTGGTGTCACCCTGCACGCTGAGGGGTCGGCCGATGGCCACTCCGAGTTTCACCTCTCGACCAACCCCTTGCGTTTGAGCCGCTATTCCCGCTCGGGTCGCGGCAGCAGGTAGGCCAGCACAATCGCCAGAATCGGCACGACGCACAGCGTGGTCAGCACCGCCTGCGGTCCGTGGCGGTCTGCCAGGACGCCCAGTAACGGCACGAAGAATCCGCCGACGCTGACGGCCAGGCCCAGCGTCACCCCGGCAGCCGTGCCCGGACGCGTCGGCAGATAGTCCTGGCCGAGTTTGACCAGCACCGCGAACGGGATGTTGACGGCGACACCGACGACGGCGGCCAGGGCCAACGCGATCCACGGCTGCGGGCAGAGCCGCAGCGCGACGAACGCGGGAATCGCGGCGATGCTGCCGACCCGGATGGTGGCGATCATGCCGATACGGTCGCTGATCCGGCCACCGAGCAGTGTCCCGATCACGCCTCCGCCCAGGAACATCGCCAACCCGAGGCCACCGATGGCTGCCGAAACACCCAGGTGATCGATCAGGTACAGCGCAATGAAGGTGTTCATGCCGAAGTAAATGGCCGAGCGCACCACCTCGACAGCAACCAGAACCGAGAACGGCCCCCAGCGGTCACTTCCGGTCAGCTGCCGCTGCACCGAGGTCGCCGAACCCTGCCGCAGCTGATAGCGCCACAGCACGAATCCCATGATGACGGCGGGTGGAATGAACCAGGCCGTCGCGCCCAGTTCCGAGGACACCAGCGCAGGTGTCACCAACGCCGGCGCCAGGAAGAAGCCGACGCTGCCTCCGGCGGCGAACAAGCTCATCGCGGTGGCGCTATCGCCCGCGTCGCGTCGGGCATCGCGGCCGGCGGCGGGATGGAAGGCCGCCACGCCCAGACCAGAGATGAGCAGCATGGTCCAGACCAGCCAATAGCCGGGCACCAACCCCGCCAGGCCCGCACCGATTCCGGCGGCGGCCAGGCCCGCGGGAGCCATCCACAGCAGCCGCCATCGATCCGCGATGAGACCGAGCAGTGGTTGGGGCAACGCGCTTCCCAGCGTCGCGGCGAGCGCCAGACCCGACGCTGCCGCGTAGCTGTAGTGGCGCTCCAGTACGAAGAATGGGATGGCCGCGGGCACTAAGCCCTGGTAGAAGTCGTCGACGGCATGCGCGATTACCCAGTACCGCATGCGATTCCACGCCGAAATGGGGGCGGGCGCGGAGGGCGTCGCGTGATGGGCGGTCAGCTGTTCGTCATTCGCCAAATCGGTCACGAGGGACGACGATATGGATTCCCCAACATGCAAGCCTCCGATAAAATGCCATCTTGTGTTGATTAACCGCCAGATCACCGGAGTGATGTCGGTGGCCGGCGGGCACCGCATCGAGCATCACTGGCACGAGGATCACCAAATCGTGTATCCAGCCAGCGGCGTGCTCGCGGTCACCACCGATGACGGAACCTGGATCGCCCCGCCGAACCGGGCGCTGTGGATACCGGCGGGGGCCGGGCATCAACATCGCTTCTACGGCCCCACCGAGTTTCATTCCGTGGGCTTCGATCCCGAGATGTACCGCGTGGAGCTGGCGACCCCGACCGTCATCGCGGTATCGCCGCTGTTGCGCGAGCTGATCATCACGTGTTCGGTACCCGGTGACTTACCCGAGGACGAGGTCGCACGGTTGCGTGTCGTCCTCATCGACCAGCTGCGGCACAGCCCGGAGCAGGCGCTCAAGCTACCCACCGCGCACGACGATCGATTGGCGCAGGCCTGCGCGTTGGTGGAGCAAGACCTCACCGAGGTGTGGACGGTCGCCGATCTAGGACGGCGGGTGGGCGCCAGCGAGCGCACGCTGACCAGGTTGTTCCGCACCGATATGGGCATGACGTATCCGCAGTGGCGGACCCAGATCCGTCTTCATCACGCGTTGCGACTGCTCGCCGAGGATCGGCCGGTGACCTATGTGGCGCACCAGTGCGGTTGGGCCACGCCGAGCGCGTTCATCGACGTGTACCGGCGCACCCTCGGCCAGACGCCGGGGACGTACGCCGCGCCGGTCACACGCTGAGGTACCGGCGGAGTACCTCGGCGACCTCGGTGATCTGCTGAACGGGAACGTGCTCGCCGCGGGTGTGCGCCAAGTTGGGGTCACCCGGCCCGTAATTGACCGCGGCAATACCGCGCGCCGCGAATCGGGACACATCGGTCCAGCCGTACTTGGCACGTACCACTCCCCCTGCCGCGCCAACTAATTCGGCGGCGGCGGGCCGATCCAGGCCCGGCAGGGCGCCGGCAGCGGAGTCGGTGAGTTCGATCTGGACATCGAGGCCGTCGAAGACCTCATGGACATGCGCGAGTGCCTGCTCGGGGCTGCGATCGGGCGCGAACCGGAAGTTGACGGTGACCGCCGCCGCGTCGGGGATGACGTTTCCGGCGACGCCCCCGTCGATCCGTACGGCCGATAGTCCTTCGCGGTACTCGCAGCCGTCGATATCGACGATACGTGCCCGATACGCGGCGAGCCGGTCCAGAACCGCGCCGAGCTTGTGAATGGCGTTGTCCCCCAGCCAGGATCGCGCCGAGTGTGCACGAGTGCCCGCGGCACGGATCACCACGCGCAAGGTGCCCTGACAGCCGGCCTCGATGAGTCCGGCGGTGGGCTCGCCCAGGATGGCGAGGTCGGCGTCGAGCCACTCGGGGAGCTCACGCTCGATGCGGCCGAGTCCGTTGGCCGAGGACTCGATCTCCTCGCAGTCGTAGAACACCAGTGTCAGGTCGACGCGGGGTGTCACGGTGGCGGCCAGGTGCAGGAAGACGGCATCACCGGATTTCATGTCGACGGTGCCGCAGCCAAACAGGATGTCGCCGCCCTCCCCGCGTTCCCAACGGCTGGGCACGTTATCGGCGGCGGGCACGGTGTCGAGATGTCCGGCCAGCATCACCCGGGTGCCGTGGCCGTGGTTGGTTCGGGCCAGCACCGCGTTGCCGTTGCGGATGACCTCGAATCCGGTGGTCTGTTCCCGCAGGGCAACCTCGACCACGTCGGCGATCTGGGTCTCATTCCGGGACTCGCTGGGGATATCTACCAGGGCAGCCGTCAGGGCTATCGGGTTACCAGCGAGTTCGAGCGCCATCGATTCAGGCTAGCGTGTACACCGTGAGCGGAGCAGTAGCACTTGGCCTGGCGACCATCGCGGCAGACGGATCGGTTCTGGATACCTGGTTCCCGGCCCCCGAATTGACCGATACCCCCGGTACCCCGGGTACCGAGCGAATCTTCGAGCCAGAAGCACCCGCAGCGCTGTCCGGACTGGCCGGCTCGGACCCGGATCGTGGCGTGGAGAAGGTGTTGGTGCGCACCACCATTGGCTCGCTCAGCGACAAACCCGCTGATGCCTATGACGCCTATCTGCGTCTGCACCTGTTGTCGCATCGACTGATCCAGCCGCACGGCGCCAGCACCGACGGGCTGTTCGGCGTGCTGACCAATGTGGTGTGGACAAACTTCGGCCCCTGCGCGGTGGAGGGATTCGAGACGGTCCGCGCCAGACTGCGTGGGCGCGGTGTGGTGACGGTTTTTGGCATCGACAAGTTCCCGCGGATGGTCGACTACGTGGTGCCGACGGGTGTGCGTATCGCCGACGCCGACCGGGTACGCCTCGGCGCGCACCTGGCGCCCGGCACGACCGTCATGCACGAGGGCTTCGTGAACTTCAACGCCGGCACGCTGGGTGCCTCCATGGTGGAGGGCCGCATCTCGGCCGGTGTCGTGGTGGGTGACGGCTCCGACATCGGCGGTGGCGCATCGATCATGGGCACCCTGTCCGGCGGTGGCAGCCAGGTCATCTCGGTGGGCCAGCGCTCGCTGCTCGGCGCCAACTCGGGTGTGGGTATCAGCCTGGGCGATGACTGCATCGTCGAGGCCGGGCTGTATGTCACGGCGGGCACCAAGGTTGCCACGCCCGACGGCAAGACCATCAAGGCGCTGGAGCTCTCCGGCGCGAACAACCTGCTTTTCCGGCGCAATTCGCAGACCGGCGCGGTTGAGGTGGTCTCGCGTGACGGTGGCGCGTTCGAGCTGAACGCGGCGCTGCACGCCAACTAGTTCCGCCATGTCCTCGTCGCCGGAAGAGACCGACCCGCCTTCGCAAGGCCTGGAACGGTCGCGGCTGGCGCGGGGATTACTGCTCTCGCTGAAGATCTGTGGTGCGTTCATCGTCGCGGTTCTCGTGGTGATGGGCACGGCAACCGCGTTGATCGCGTATCAGGGCAAGCGGGCCCCCACAGGCAATCACGAGTACGTCGCCCTGGGGAGTTCGTTCGGGGCGGGTCCGGGAGTGCCCAACCGTGATCCGACGAGCCCAGTCCTTTGCATCCGGTCTGACAACAACTACGCCCATCAGCTGGCCACGCTGCGTCACCTCGACCTGACTGATGTCACCTGTTCGGGGGCCACCGCACAGAATGTTCTGCACGGTGGGCAGTACTTTCAGCCGCCTCAGCTCGACGCGGTCCGCAGCGACACCACACTTGTCACCATCACCGCGGGCGGAAACGATATCTACTATCTGCCGAACCTCTTCGCATGGTCCTGCGCGAAAGATCCCAGCGCCCTGTCGTTTTCGTGGCGGCTGAGCGTCTGTGACGTCAGGTCCAACGACGAGGTCGACAGGGCTGTGGCGCGGGTCGGCGCGAGCCTGCAAGAGATCGGCCGCGAGGCGCACCGGCGAGCGCCGAATGCCACTGTCGTCTATGTCAACTACACGACTGTTCTACCCGATGCCGGATATTGCCCGGACAAACTGCCGATCACCGATGCTCAATTCGACCGTGCACGCGTCTTGGCGAAAACACTTGTCGCCAAGACGGAAGAAGCCGCACGCGCGACCGGGTCGCTGCTGGTATCCGCGGCCGGTCTCACCCGCGGTCACGATGTCTGTTCTGCGGATCCCTGGGTCTACGGCTACACGTTCTCGGCAACCCCGCTGAACTACGGACCGATGGCCTACCACCCCACGTTGCGCGCGATGACCGCAATCGCTGCCGGTATCAACAAGGCCCTCAACACGAAATAGGTTCCGCGACACTACTGCCAGGCGTACACGTCGCGCAGTAGCGCAATCTCCGCGCCATGGTGCAGCAGCTCGCGATTGATGTGCAGCGCGAGCGCCAGAAGACTCCAGCAGCCCCGAACCGGTTACCTGATCAACTCCTTTTTGAGAACCTTTCCCATGGCGTTCCGGGGTAGCGCATCCACCCGGCGCACCTCACGGGGGCGCTTATGCGCCGAGAGCTGTTGCGCCACGAAGCCAATGACGTCATCTTCCGTCACGTCACCGACAACGTAGGCGACAATCCGTTGTCCCAGGTCATCGTCGGGCACTCCGACCACCGCGACTTCCACGATCCCGGGATGCCCCAACAGCACGGTTTCGATTTCACCGGCACCGATTCGGTAGCCACCGGATTTGATGAGATCAACCGATTCGCGTCCCACGATGCGGTGCATCCCCTCGGCGTCGACGACGGCGACATCACCGGTGCGGTACCACCCGTCCTCGGTGAACACCTCGGCCGTCTTCTCGGGCAGGTTGTGATAGCCGCTGAACAGCGTGGGTCCCTGAACCTGTAGCTGGCCAACGGTTTCCCCGTCGTGGGCGGCCGCGGAACCGTCCTCCCCCAGGAGGCGAGTCCGGACACCCGTCAATGGGTGACCAACCCAACCGGCGCGTCGTTCCCCGTCGACGCGCGTGGAAAGCGTGATGACGGTTTCGGTAGCACCGTAGCGCTCGATCGGCGCATGTCCGGTGAGCCGCAACAACTCGTCGAAAACCGGCACCGGCAGTGGCGCGCTGCCGGACACCAGCAGCCGCGCGGCTGACAATGCGCGGGCGCAGGGTTCGTCGGCCACCATCCGGGACCACACCGTCGGTACGCCGAAATACAGACTGCCTTGCGCCGCCGCATAGGCCTCGGGTGTCGGTTTGACGGTGTGCACAAACCGATTTCCCACGCGCAGTGACCCGAGTACACCGAGAACCAACCCGTGCACATGGAACAACGGAAGTCCATGCACCAGAACGTCGTCGGGTGTCCATGCCCATGCGTCCGCGAGGCCGTCGAGACTGGCGGCCAGCGCGCGCCGGCTCAGCTGCACCCCCTTCGGCGCGCCTGTGGTCCCCGAGGTGTACACGATGAGCGCCGTCGACTCGGGGTTCGGTTCGGAGTACTGATGCCACGACCGTGCGTGCCGGCGCACCGGCACATGCGGCAATCCCTCTGATTCGTCCGGTGATTCGCCCAGCCAGGTCACCGCAGCACTGTCGGCAAGGATGTGGCGGCGTTCCGCTACGCCGACGTCTGCCGGTACCGGCACAATCGGAACACCGGCGATGAGTCCGGCGACGACCGCCAGGACCGTGTCGATGCTTGGCCGGGCGAGCACTGCGATCGGCCCCGGGGCACCGCCGATGCGCTCAGCAGCTGCGGTCGCGGCGCCCACCAGGTCGGCGCGCCCCCAACTGTCCTCACCGATGCGGACCGCGTCCGCGAGATCTGGCGACTTGGGGTGAAGGGACTTCAGCAGCATGAAGCCAGCCTAAAGCTAGCCTCCCGGGACCAATGCACGAAGGAAGAAGGTCATGTTCGCGGGGCGTTCGGCGATACGTCGCACAAAGTACCCGTACCACTCCTCACCGAACGGCACATACACCCGCATATGGTGGCCCTCAGCGTTCAACCGGCGCTGCTCAGCATCACGAATCCCGTAGAGCATCTGATACTCGTAATCGCCGGGACCCCTGCCGGTCTCGCGTGCCATCAGGGTCGCCGCCTCGATGATGGCGGGATCGTGCGAGGCCACCATCGGGTACCCGTCGCCCTCCATCAACACGCGCAGGCAGCGCAAGTACGCGACGTCCACGTCTTCCGGGTCCCGGTGCGCGACGGACGCGGGTTCGTCATAGGCACCCTTGCACAGCCGAATGCGCGAGCCTTTGCCTGACAGGTCACCGCAGTCGGCGTAGGTGCGTTTCAGATATGCCTGGAGCACGGTGCCCAGCCACGGGAAGTCGGTCCGCAGTTCACGGACGATGCCCAGGGTCGAATCCGTGGTGGTGTGGTCCTCGGCATCGACGGTGACCCACACTCCGGCTTGATCCGCCTTGGCGCACAACAGCTGCGCATTTTCCAGGGCGATGCGCTCCCCATCGCGCGGCAACGCCTGCCCCAGCGCGGACAGCTTGAGCGAGATCTCCAGTGGCCGAACACCGGTATGCACGGTGTCACTGCGCTGGGCCAGCGCATCCAACAGCGACAGGTAGGCCGACACCGTGCGGGTGGCCTGCTCGCTGTCGGTGGTGTCCTCGCCGAGGTAGTCAATCGAGATGAACCGCCCCGAATCCAGCAGCGCGGTGCTTGCCTCGAGCACATCCTCCTGAGATTCGCCGGGGACGAAGCGGCGCACCACCTGGCGGGTCAGTGGCATCCGTTCGGCGGCGTGCCGCAGCCGCGCGGACCTGCTGGCTGCCAGAATGGCCGGCCTGGCCGTCTTGCCGAACCACTCAGCCATCCTCACGCTCCCCCGCTACCGGTACTCCCGCACCCGGATCATCCATATGCGGATATCGGTGTTCCGTTGGAGCGTCGAAGGTTTCCTTGATGGACCGGGGTAACAGCCAACGCTGCAGATTCAGCGGCGATCCGGCCTTGTCGTCGGTGCCCGATGCCCGGCCCCCGCCGAAGGGCTGCTGGCCGACAACGGCACCAGTGGGCTTGTCGTTGATATAGAAGTTTCCCGCCGCGTAACGAAGCCGGTCGCTGGCCGTCTGTACCGCCTGACGATCATCGGCGATAACCGCACCGGTCAGTCCGTACCGCGAGCCGGTGTCGACGACATCGAGGATGCGCTGGTAGTCGTCGTCGGGATAGACGTGCACCGCCAGGATCGGACCGAAGTATTCGGTGGAGAATGCCTCATCCGTCGGATCATCCGAGAGCAGCACGGTGGGGCGGACGAAATACCCTTGGCTGTCGTCGTATTCACCGCCCGCGGCGATCGTCACCCCGGCGCTCTTGGCGCGATCGATGGCGGCCGCGTTGCGCTTGAACGATTTCTCGTCGATGACGGCGCCGCCGAAGTTCGAGAGGTCGGTGACGTCGCCGTAGGTCAGACCCGAGGTGGCATCGAGGAATTCGTCGCCCATCCGATCCCATACCGACCGCGCCACGAAGGCACGGGAGGCTGCGGAACACTTCTGCCCCTGATAGTCGAAGGCGCCGCGAATAAGGGCCGTGCGCAACACATCCGGGCGCGCCGAGGCATGCGCGACGACGAAGTCCTTGCCGCCGGTTTCACCGACGAGCCGCGGGTAGGTGTTGTAGCTGTCGATGTTGGTACCGACCTCACGCCACAGATGTTGGAACGTGCGGGTGGAGCCGGTGAAGTGAATGCCCGCCAGACGCGGATCAGCGAGTGCCACATCGGACACCGCGATGCCGTCTCCGTTGACCAGGTTGATGACACCGGGCGGCAATCCGGCCGCTTCGAGGAGCTCCAGGGTGAAATGCGCGGCGAAAGCCTGTGTAACGGAGGGCTTCCATACCACCGTGTTCCCCAAAAGCGCTGGGGCCGTGGGCAGATTTCCCGCGATCGCCGTGAAGTTGAACGGCGTGATGGCGTAGACGAAGCCCTCCAGCGGGCGGTACTCCATTCTGTTCCACGCCCCACCACCGCTGCTGGGTTGTTCGGCGAGGATATGCCGCGCGAACTGGACATTGAACCGCCAGAAATCGGCCAGCTCGCAGGCCGAATCGATCTCGGCCTGGTAGGCAGTCTTCGATTGCCCGAGCATGGTGGCGGCATTCAGTGTGGCACGCCACGGGCCGGACAATAGATCCGCGGCGCGCAGGAAGACCGCTGCCCTGTCATCGAAAGGCAGTGCTGCCCAATCATTCTTGGCGGCGATGGCTGCCTCTACCGCGTCCCGGGCCTCGACATGACCCGCGTTGGTGACGGTACCCAGCACGGAACTGTGGTTGTGCGGCTGCACCACCTCGATGCGCTCACCGGCACTCATCCGGCGCACCCCACCGATCACGTGCGGCAGATCGATCGGCGTCGCGGTCAGGTCTGACAGTGCCGTCGCCAATCGATCGCGTTCGGGAGTGTTCGGAGCGTAGGTGAGCACGGGCTCATTGGCGGGAGCCGGCACATTGGTGATGGCATCCATGGACCAAGCATCGTCCTGTTCACCCATGGGTGTCGAGCATTAAAGGAGATTGCGCGGGAAACACGCAAGGAAACCTCAGGTAACGCCAAAATCCGGCGGGACGTTACGTGTGGTAGCGGACCTATGTATCGCTAGGGATCGATGGGCACGGGAACCGTCAGGTCGGCCGGAACCGATGCGGGGCTGGTCAGGTCGAAGACCGCGACACCATGGAATCCACGGGGCGTGAAGGTTCGTTCCACCCATTCGGTGATGGCGGTGGACGCTTCCGGCTGGCTGTCACCTTTAGGCGGGGCCGCCAGACTTTCCACGACGAAGAAGTGGATTTGGCGCCGCGCAACATAGTCCTGGAACTGGGCCAAGGCCGGGAAGGGGTCCCGACCGGTGAACCCACCGACAGGCATGACGGGGCGCCCGGATGTCAGCTGATAGGGCGCGGCCGTGTTGGACCGTACTGCCGCCGCCATCCAGGTATAGCGGCCGGCATCGTGTTCGAGATACGCCGTGAGATCCGGATCGGGCGTGTTCTCCTGTGTCCGGTCGTCATCCTTGGGCGCATCCTTCAGAATCGCGGCCAGCGCCGGTGTCGCCTTGGACTCCTTGTGCTCGCCTGCGTCTTTGGCGGCCTGCCTCATCGCCCGGAAGAAATCGACGTGCGCGGCCGTCGGTCCTGCCAGCGGCAATCCCCCGTGGGTGCCGTGGCCGGTGGTATCGACGCAGAATGCCAGCGGGCCCGCCAACACGGCCACCGCCGTGGCCGCCACACCGGCCCCGCGATAACGGCCGCTCATCCAGATCGCCGCCGCCAGAATGGCAACCGCCACAATCACCCATCGCAACCACGGCACGAACCCCGGTTCAGGAGCCAGCACGACCACCGCCCACACACCGGTCCCGAGTACCAGTGCCGCACAAAGCCATCGTGCCCAGCGTGTCTCACGATGGCGCCACACCACGGCGGCGCCCACACCTACCTGAGCAGCGATGGCAGGAGCAAGCGCCACCGTGTAGTACGGGCTGAACATGCCGCCCTTGCCGGTCATGAAATCGAAGAGCAGCCAGACGATCAACAGCCAGCCACCGAAGCCGATGACACATGCACGTTCCAGATCGGTCCGCGGCGCCTTGCGCAGCACGACCGCGGCGGTGACGGTGAGTATCAGCGCCGCGGCCAGCAGCCAACTGATCTGGCCTCCGATGATCGAACTGAACATGCGCCCGAAGCCCTGCTGGGAGGCCAGCGGATTGTCCTTCGCCAGTGACGTCATGGGGCTGTTCCCCGCATGCTTGCCAGTGATCCGATCCAGGCCGTTATAGCCGAATGTCAACTCCAGAAAAGAGTTCGACGGCGAACCACCGATCCATGGTCGCGAAGAAACCGGCCACAGTTCGGCAAGTGCCACCCACCACCCGCCCCCGAGGATCGCCGCCGTGGCGGCGACACCGAGCTGGCGCAGCCGGACCGTCAGAGCCGGTGGGCCACACAGCAGATACGTCGCCCCGAGAGCAGGCACCGCGATCAACGCCTCGAGTTGCTTGGTGAGGAACCCGAGCCCCACAAACAGTCCCGATAGCGCCAGCCAACGGATCCGGCCGTCCCGCACCGCCTCGAGGACCGCCCACACGGAGGCGATCATGAGCAGCAGCATCATCGGTTCGGGATTGTTGTACCGGCACATCGAGGCGTAGATGGGAACTAGGGCCAGCACGAGGCCCGCGATGAACGCCGCCGTTGGCCCGGCATTGCGACGGACGGTCCACCACAGCAAGGCCACCCCCGCGACACCGATGAGTGCCTGGGGCACCAGCATCGACCAGGAACCGAATCCGAACAGCCGGACACTGAGTTCCATCGGCCAGAGAAACAGCGGCGGCTTGTCGACGGTGATGGAATTGGCCCCGTCCGACGAACCGAAGATGAACGCCTTCCACGACACCGACCCGGCCTGCACGGGCGCCGCGTAGAACTCGTTGGCCCAGCCGTTCGCGGACAAATTCCACAGGTAGAGCGCTGCTGTGCCAACCAACAAGGCACAGAGTGCGATTCGCTCTCGTGATGCGGTCAGGGGGGCAGCTTCAGGCGCGGTGGTCGTCAGCACGCACCGAAGGTACCGAAGCGATGCTGTGGATCAGCTGGCAGTCAGGCGGTGCGCTGCAGCGTCGATACGGTCATCGGTCGCGGTGAGCGCCACGCGCACATGTTCCTTGCCGAGCGGCCCATAGAACCGACCGGGCGCGACCAGAATCCCGCGCTGCGCCAGATACGCCAGCGCATCGTCACAGGAGTCGCCCCGGGTGGCCCACAGATACAAGCCGGCCTCGGAGTGATCGATCCGGAATCCGTTGTCAATCAAAGCCTTCGAAAGCCTGTCGCGGCGATGCTCATAGCGGGCGCGCTGATCGCGCTGATGCTCGTCCTCGCTCAGGGCAGCGGTCATCGCCGCCTGCACCGGTCCGGGCACCATCATCCCGGCGTGCTTGCGCACTGCGAGCAGTTCGCCAACCACCGAGGCGTCACCCAACACGAATCCGGCCCGGTAACCGGCGAGAGAAGAGGTCTTGGACAGCGAGTGCACGGCCAACAGCCCTGCGGTGTCGCCATCACAGACCCGGGGATCGAGAACCGATACCGGATCCGCCTCCCACCCGAGACCGAGGTAGCACTCATCGGAAACCACCAGAGCACCGCGCTCGCGCGCCCACTCGACCACCTTGCGCAGATGCCCCACTGGCAGTACCGCACCGGTCGGGTTACTGGGCGAGTTCAGGTAGATCAGGGTCGGACGCTGCGGACCCAGCTGAGTCAGCGAGTCCGCCCTAACCGTCGGTACCCGCGCCAGGCCTGCGCCTACTTCATAGGTGGGGTAGGCCAATTCGGGGATGACGATCAGGTCGTCGGCCCCCAACCCCAACAGGGTCGGCAGCCACGCGATGAGCTCCTTGGTGCCGATGACCGGCAGGACGGCGTTGTCGGCCAGCGGCACAATGCCGTATCGCCGTGTGACCGCGTCACGAATGGCTTGTCGCAATGCGGGCGTGCCTGCGGTCGCCGGATACCCGGGCAGATCGCTAGCCGCGGCCAACGCGTCGCGTATGACCGGGGCCACGCTGTCGACGGGAGTGCCGACCGAAAGGTCGACGATCCCCTCGGGGTGCGCCGCAGCCGTCGCCTTGGCATCGGCGATGGTGTCCCACGGAAACTCAGGGAGAGAGGACGATACGCGCCGATCCGCTAGCGAGCTCAGTGTCCCTCACCCATAGGCGGAAGCTCCTTGACCGACGGCGGGTCGTATTCGGTCTTGCCCACCTTCGCGGCGCCACCGGGCGAGCCCAGATCGACGAAGAAGTCGGCGTTGCCCTGGATGTAGCCGGTCCACTGGTCCGGCACATCATCCTCATAGAAGATGGCCTCCACCGGGCACACCGGTTCGCAAGCACCGCAGTCCACGCATTCGTCGGGATGGATGTAGAGCATCCGCCCGCCCTCGTAGATGCAGTCGACGGGGCATTCTTCAATACATGCCTTGTCCATAACGTCGACGCACGGTTCCGCGATCGTGTAGGTCACGAAGGTTTCCTCATTTCCTGCGCTGATGTCCAGTTCATGCGTTGCGGCCAGTATCCCGGTCCCTAGATGTGCCTCTCGACACAGGCTGTCCTAACTCGTCGGGGCAATCTAGCCGTATCCGCCGGTTACAGATACTGAGCTTAACGTTTAACTTGGCCCTGCGTCCAGCAGGCGCACTTAGCCCTTTGCATGGGAGTTGCGCGACGAGCGGTACGTCCCGATCGATCTTGCCGGTCCTGCGGGCGCTCGACGTCACGCCGAGGTCGACGAAGAAGTCCGCGTTGGCGCGTACGTAACCGCTCCACTCGCCGGGCACATCGTCCTCGTGGCAGATCGCCTCCACGGGGCGAACCGGTTCGCGCGCATTGCAATCCGTGCACTCGTCGGGATGGATGTACATAGTCCGGGCACCCTCATAAATGCAGTCGACGGGACATTCCTCGACACACGCCTTGTCCATCACGTCCACACACGGTTCGGCGATCCTGTACGTCACGAAAAACCTCCCGAAAGATTCCGGCCAGTTACACGTTTCTAACAGTTACGGTTACTAACGGAAACACTTAACTAAACCTTGTATGCAGACTGTTGCACTGCAACAAGTTGCATAGGGTGTCAGTTTCGTGTCAGCATGCTGCCGTGGCACTCACCCACGCGATCTTGTTGTCCCTGGCCGAGCAGAACGGGTCGGGTTACGAACTCACGAGCCGATTCGATCGCTCGATCGGGTACTTCTACAGCGCCACCCACCAGCAGATCTACCGGACTCTGCGCCGCATGGAAGACGACAGCTGGCTGCACTGCAAGGTCGTCGACCAAGAAGGGCGACCGGCCAAAAAGGTCTACACCGTTGCCGAGCTCGGTTATCGCGAGTTATCCCGATGGGTCAACAGCACCGAGGGCACCGATATGCGCGATCTGGCCCTCAAGATCCGTGCGGGCACCTACGGCGACATCATCATGGTGGTCGAACACATCCGCGTCCAACGCGACACACACGCCGCCATGCTCGACAACTACCGCGAAATGGAAAAGCGCCAGTTTCCCGCTCCGGATCAGCTCACCGGCGCGGCCCTGCACCAATATCTCGTCCTACGCGGAGGTGTCCGCATGGAGGAGGGATTCACCGATTGGTGCGACGAATTGATCACTTCCTTGTCCCCAGCCCGGACTGAAAGCGAGAATCATGAGTAATCCGTATCCAACCCTGCTGTCCCCCTTGGACCTTGGCTTCACCACACTTAAGAACCGAGTCGTCATGGGATCCATGCATGCCGGCTTGGAGGACTTCCCCTGGGACACTCCGGCATTGGCCGCGTACTTTGCCGAACGCGCCAAGGGCGGCGTCGGCATGATCATCACCGGTGGATACGCCATCAATCGCGCCGCATGGCTCAAGCCGCTGGCCGGAAAGCTCACCACTTCCCTTGAGGCATACCGGCATCGGATCGTCACAAACGCGGTGCACAAGAACGGCGGCAAGATCATCGTGCAGCTGCTGCACGCGGGACGCTATGGGTACCACCCATTCTCGGTGAGCGCCTCGGCCAAGAAATCCCCTATCACCCCCTTCAAGCCGCGCAAGCTGAGCACCAAGGGTGTGTGGCAGACCATCGACGACTGGGCGCACAGCGCCAAGATGGCGAAGAAGGCCGGCTACGACGGTGTCGAGATCATGGGCAGCGAAGGCTATTTCATCAACCAGTTCCTGGCGCCGTACACCAACAACCGCACTGACGAGTTCGGCGGCAGCCCGGAGAATCGACGCCGGCTGGCCGTCGAGGTGGTCAAGGCCGTCCGCAAGGCAGTGGGTACGGACTTCATCATCTGCTACCGGCTCTCCATGGCCGACTATGTGCCCGACGGTCAGACCTGGGACGAGATCGTGGCCCTGGCCAAGGAGATCGAAGCGGCCGGCGCGACGATCATCAACACCGGCATCGGCTGGCACGAAGCCCGCGTGCCCACCATCGTCACCTCGGTACCACAGAACGCCTTCGTCGACCTCTCCAACAAGGTCGCCCAGGAAGTCCGCATCCCGGTGATGGCATCCAACCGGATCAACATGCCACAGTCCGCCGAGCAGATCCTCAACGACGGTCAGGTGCAGTTGATCTCGATGGCCAGGCCACTGCTGGCCGATCCGGACTGGGTGAACAAGGCATCGGTCGACCATGCCGACGAGATCAACACCTGCATTGCCTGCAACCAAGCCTGCCTGGATCACTCGTTCGTGAACAAGAAGGCCAGCTGCCTACTCAACCCACGGGCCGGTAACGAGACGACACTCAAACTGCTGCCGACCCGGCATGCCAAGAAGATCGCCGTCGTCGGAGCGGGTCCTGCCGGATTGGCGGCCGCCGTCACCGCGGCACAGCGGGGACACAAGGTGGTGCTGTTCGAGGCCAACGGCGAGATCGGCGGCCAGTTCGATATGGCCCGCAAGATCCCCGGCAAGGAAGAGTTCAACGAGACCATCCGCTACTACACCACGATGCTCAAGAAGCACGGCGTCACAGTGCTTTTGAACAAGAAAGTGGACGCGCAGGAGCTGATCGCCGGCAAGTTCGACGATGTCATCCTGGCCACCGGCGTCAAACCCCGCGTTCCCGCTATCCCCGGTATCGACCACCCGATGGTGCTCTCCTACCCGGAGGTCATCAAGCAGGTGAAACCCGTCGGCAAGCGGGTGGCGGTGGTCGGCGCGGGCGGCATCGGGTTCGACGTGTCGGAGTTCCTGACCATCGACGAATCACCGACGCTGAACCTCAAGGAGTGGCGCGCCGAGTGGGGCATCTCGGAGGAGCACGATTCCCGTGGCTCTCTCACGAAACCCATTCCGGCTCCGGCCGTTCGCGAGGTGTACCTGTGCCAGCGCAAGAAGGGCTCGCTCGGCAAGGGACTGGGTAAGACCACCGGCTGGGTGCACCGCGCTTCCCTCAAGGCCAAGAAGGTCACCGAGCTGGCCGGGGTCAACTACGAGAAGATCGACGACGCCGGGCTGCACATCAGCTTCGGCGAGGAGCGCAAGGATCCCCGCGTGCTCGAGGTCGACAACGTGGTGATCTGCGCGGGCCAGGAGTCGGTGCGCGATCTCGACGACGTGCTCAAGGAAGCCGGTGTCAACGCCCACGTGATCGGTGGTGCGGCGCTGGCAGGGGAACTGGACGCCAAGCGCGCCATCAGACAGGGCACCGAGCTCGCCGCCAAGCTGTAACTGGTTGGAACGCGAGCAGACGTATGAAACTACCGATGTTCGTTACACCAATGACGGGAATGCATCTGGCGGCACGTATCCCAGATATCGTTCGGGTTCGACGCAGTGGTGCTCGTTGGCGCGCCGGTTGACGATGTGACAGTCGGCGCAGGAACATTTGTCGCCGTCGATGTGACAGTCGGCACGGGAATATATGTCGCCGTCACCGTCTCGGTGACCGTCTCCGCGGGCAAGGGGACCTGAGATGTCGTAGAAGTCGGCACCACAGACGAAGTCGTCACTGCGGTTATGGGAATCAGCGGTGGTGCCGTCGCCTTCTGCGGGCTCAAGAGCAGAAAACCGAGAGTGATCACGACCACCACACCGGTGGCCGCGACTATACCGATGATCCAGACCTGCCTGCTGTGGCCAACAGAGATGGGGACTGCCGGGGTTAGGCAGGCGGGCTCCTCGCCGGTGTTCCCCGCGATATCATGCCCAACCGTTACCTCATCGAGATACCCCAGCGGCGTCGAGTAACGCAGCGAATGAGTCGGCAGCCCCCAGGCCATCTCGTGGGGATCGGCAGGATCACTTGTCGGCATTCTTCGCAACCTCCGGTACTGTCATCACGTGTCCGTCTGCCGAGCCGATGGCGCCGGATATCGAGAAGTTAGCGAACATACCTGAGGTATCGCTGGGATATCACTGCCAAGCACCTGGAAAGTTCCGGTGCGCGGCGGGTTACCGCGGCGGAGCGCCGGTGGGGCTTTCCAGCTTCCCGTCCCCAATCCCGATACCCGGCTTGACCCCGCCCAGCACCGGAACGCTGTCCACCCCGGCAGAGATCCTTGGGCCACGCGAGGGCCCCGACATCAGCACCGGTAGTTGAGTCCCCCGTGATGGGCGCAGTGCCGGCACCTGGCCGGGCGCGAACACCGGGTTGTAGGGCGCCGGGTTCGGCGGTGGCGGGGCTGCGGCCACCGGCACGGCAAGCCCGACCGCCAGCCCAATCACAACCGTTGCTGCACACAGCCTTCGCTTCACGGTGCCACTCCTTCGGCTATGCCGCGCGGGTCTTCCAATTGCCCGGCCGTCATCCCGGCATCGATTCGGGCCGTGTACCCGGAATCGACGCCGGCCGAGATTCGCGTTCCACGCGGCGGTGCCGGGGTCAGCCCAAAGGGCGGCTGCGCTGCGGTCGCGGCATAGTTAGGCGTCCCGCCAGGCAAGGGGGCAGGCACCGCAGGGTTACCGGGATCTGCCGCGGCCACCGGCGCCCAACACACTGCGCACACCAACACTGTTGCCGCACAAAGGAATTTCATCATCAGATCTTGATCGGGTCGCCGTAGATCGCGAACTCGGTGTGGCCGGTCTCGGTAGATGCACGCAACGAGGCAAACGAGCGGAGGGTGACATCACCGCCGCACGCGTCGGCCTTCACGTGCACGTTGTCCAAGTCCAACGCTCCCGTGCCGCCTCGGGAAAGCACCATATTGCCCATCGGCAAATTGACGATGACGCCCGGCTGCACCACGGTCTGTACAAATCCACTGACCCCCGCGCTACCGCCGACTCCTACCGATGGCGTCGGCGCCACGCCCAGGCTCACCGACGGTGCGATACCGGCGGATCCGCCGATCTGCAAACCCGAGGAGACATCGGATTGGCAACCGAGCTGATATCCGATGACAAAGAGGCTGTCAGTGATGGGGTTTGAGCCGCCGGTCGCTGTAGCGGTACCCGACAGGGTGATGAAGGCCTCGCGCGAGTTGGTGGCCCCCGCCAGGTTGGGCACCGGGTTCACCTGCTCATGATCCAGTCTGATCTGCAGCTGCCAGCCGTCGCGCGTGGTCCTCGAATACGACTGCGGCGCCATCTCTCTCGGCTCCGCGCTGGCAGGGACTGCGTTGAGGAACCCAAGTATTGCAACGATGAAGCTTGTCGCTACGAGTCGGGCAATCACGGACATCACGATGCCCAAAACGCCCCACGGAGTTAACCCTGCACAAACCAATCAGTCAGGTGCAGATACAGACCGTCAACTTCTTCGCCCGATTCGCCTCCGGGCAGCCCCAACATCCGGTACAAGAACAAGATCACGTTGCACATCGGGAGGGGCTCAGTTGCGGACCAAGGTTCTGTATTTCGTTGTCGCCACGTTGGTCAGCGGCCCATCAATTGGTCTTGCTTCTGCTCCCCTGGCACAGGCGTATCCCAACTGCGCCGCCGCAAGAGCAGCCGGAGCCGCACCTCTGTACCGGGGCCAGCCCGGATACAGCTCGAAGCTCGACCGCGATGGTGACGGCGTCGCATGTGAGACTGGCTCTTCAGGACGCTCACCGGTCCAATCCATCCCCGCGCCAGCACTCCCATCGGCGCAAGTGCCACAACCAGTTTCGACACCCATCCCAGCGCCGGCGTTGCAATCGGGCGGCAGCGGAGGTGGAGGCAGCTTCGAGACCGTCGTCACCTGGACCGGTACAGACTGCATCGACATCACCACCCCGGACTCATCGCCGGCAAAAGCGCTGGGCACCACCAATCACTGCGGTGGCACGGCAAGATTCACGCAGGAAGCCAGCGGCAGTCAGATGGTTGGCGCGGACCCGACAATGGGCTCGGCTGAATCAATCACCTGCGAGATACTGGTCGGGCGCCTTCGCGATTCGGGCACGCGAGGCGACGGCCACGACGTCAACTGCCTCTCTCAGGCTGACTCCCTCAAGGCGTCGGCGTAACCAGGCTCTACGCGGCGGACGGCCGCCGCGCGTAGGTGGTGGTGCGCTCCACCGCGGGGCGCCCGATGCCTTCAGCGATTTCCTCCAGCTCGGCAATGGTCTTGGCCGACCCGTGCTCGGACCCCGCCATCCGCGAGATGGTTTCTTCCATGAGCGTGCCACCGAGATCGTTGGCACCCCCTTGGAGCATCATCCGCGTGCCTTCGATACCGAGCTTGACCCAGCTGGTCTGAATGTTGTCGATACGCCCGTGCAGCATGACGCGCGCCAGTGCGTGCACCGCCCGGTTGTCCCGGTTCGTCGGTCCGGGACGCGCGGCACCTGCCAGGTATAGCGGGGCACTCTGGTGCACGAAAGGTAGCGGCACAAATTCGGTGAATCCGCCTGTGCGGTCCTGAATTCCGGCAAGCACCCGCAGATGCCCCACCCAATGCTTGGGGGTGTCGACGTGCCCGTACATCATGGTCGAACTGGAACGCAGCCCCACCTCATGCGCGGTGCTGATGACGTCGATCCATTCGGAAGCCGGCAGCTTGCCCTTGGTGAGCACCCACCGGACCTCGTCATCAAGGATCTCCGCGGCGGTGCCCGGAATGGTGTCCAGACCCGCGGCACGCAGCTCGGTCAGCCATTCACGCACGCTCTGGCCGCCCTTGGAGGCGCCATTGACGATCTCCATGGGGCTGAAGGCGTGCACGTGCATGCTGGGCACTCGCTTCTTGACCGCGCGCACCAGATCCGCGTAACCGGTCGCGGGCAGCTCCGGGTCGATACCGCCTTGCATGCAGACCTCGGTAGCACCGGCCACATACGCCTCCCAGGCCCGGTCTCCCACCTCCTCAGCAGATAGCGAGAACGCGTCGGCATCGCCCTTGCGCTGCGCGAATGCGCAGAAGCGGCAGCCGGTGTAGCAGATGTTGGTGAAGTTGATGTTCCGGTTCACCACGTACGTGACGTCATCGCCCACCACATCGGCACGGATCGAATCAGCCAGCGCAGCAAGGGCTTCCATCGCCGGACCCTCGGCGGTCGCAAGAGCCAGATATTCGTCGTCGCTGCATCCGGCGGGATCCCGTTCGGCAGAACGCAAGGCCGCCAGCACGTCGGCACTCACCTTCTCCGGTGCGCGGGCGTTCAACTCGCGGACATGCTCGCGGATGGACTCCCAGTCGCCGAACGCGCTCGCCAGATCGCTGCGGGTGTCGGTGTTGCGCCCCTCCGAATCGATGGCCGCGTGTAGGTCCACCCGGCCCGTCGACTCCCACGTCTCATCCGGCTCCTGCCACGGCAGGCCGCTCGGCGAAACATCCAGGGCATAGCCGCTTTCCGGATCGGCGAGGGCCTCCACATGCCCTCGCACGCGTGGATCGATCCAGGCCGCTCCGGCCTTGACATACTGCGGCTGCGCCGTCAGGCGCTGCACCAGGTCGTATCCGGCCTCCGCCGTCACCGAGGCCAAATCATCCAGCGCCGGCCACGGCCGTTCGGGGTTCACGTGATCGGGGGTCAACGGCGACACACCGCCCCAGTCGTCCACACCGGCACCGATCAACGCCAGGCATTCGCTGCGAGACACCAGATTCGGCGGTGCCTGTACCCGCATCTTGGGCCCCAGCACCAACCGGGTCACCGCGATAGTCGCCAGGAAATCGTCGATATCGGCGTCGGGCGTCGTCTGCATCGCGGTGTCGGACTTGGCGCGGAAATTCTGCACGATCACTTCCTGGACGTGCCCGAATTCCTTGTGTACCTTGCGAATCGCATGAATGGTCTCGGCACGCTCGGTCAGATCCTCGCCGATACCAACCAACAGACCCGTCGTGAAGGGAATCGACAACCGGCCCGCATCGGTCAGCGTCCGCAGCCGCACGGCAGGGTCTTTGTCGGGACTGCCGTAATGCGCCTCACCACGGTTCTCGAACAACCGCCGCGAGGTGGTCTCGAGCATCATGCCCATCGACGGCGCGACCGGCTTGAGCCGCGCCAGCTCGGACCAGCTCATCACGCCCGGATTCAGATGCGGAAGCAGACCCGTCTCCTCCAGGACCCGGATCGCCATCGCGCGCACATAGTCCAGCGTGGTGTCATAACCGCGCTCGTCCAGCCACTGCTTGGCCTCGGGCCAGCGGTCTTCGGGCCGGTCCCCCAGCGTGAACAAAGCTTCCTTGCAGCCTAATTCGGCACCGCGACGGGCGATGTCCACGATCTCGTCGGGCTCCAGGTACATGCCCTGGCCCTGGGCGCGCAGCTTGCCCGGAACTGTCACAAACGTGCAGTAATGGCACTTGTCGCGGCACAGATGTGTGACCGGAATGAACACCTTGCGCGAATAGGAGATCGGCAGACGGCCCTGGGCACCTAGGCGGCCGGCGGATTCCAACCCGGCATCACGCACCCGCGCGGCACTGGCCATCAAATCGGCCAGCTCCTCGCCACGGGCAGTCAGGGCGAGCGCGGCCTCGTCGACATTCAACGTCACCCCGTCTCGCGCACGACGCAACACCCGCCGCAGGGCGGGCGATGAGGCCGCGTTCCGGGAGGGAAAAGCGGGATTCGGCAGCGGCGTTACGTCGTCGGGCACGTTTGTACAACCGTCGGTCACCCTCAGATCATCCGCCCGTACCAAAAAGCCGACCACTCGGGGGTTCATCAACGGAGCCACCCTGCGGAAACGCGCGGGATCGCTAGGCTGATCTTTGTGAGTATCACGAGAACCCTGAAGCAGAAACTTCCGTTTCTGCGGTATTCGTTTCTGCGGGCAGTATTCGGCGGCCTGAATGTCATGCGCACCGGTCAGATGGGTGATGGCCGCGAGGAGGCCACCGCCGAGCACGTCATCGCGACTGCCCCGGCCGGGGATGTCGATGCCGCCATCGAGGCCATCGACAACTTCGCGTACGACCAATCGATTCTTATGAATGTCGGCGACGAAAAAGGCCAGCTGCTCGATGCGGCCGTCAAGCGCGCCAAACCCAAGATCGCCCTGGAGCTCGGTGCGTACTGCGGGTACAGCGGCCTACGGATCGCGCGTGCCGCCCCCAATGCCAAGTTCTTCTCCATCGAGAAGTCGGGAGCCAACGCTTCGGTAGCGCGCCGGGTCTGGGCACACGCGGGGCTGGCAGACCGCGCCACATGTCTCAACGGGACCGCCGACGATGGCACCACCTTGGACACCCTGACCAAGGATTACGGGTTTACCGAGGGATGCCTGGATTTCGTGTTCATCGATCACTGGAAGGACGTGTACCTCGACGACCTGCAGCGGCTGATGGAACGAGGCTGGCTGCATCCGGGCACCATCGTCGTCGCCGATAACGTCGGATTCCCCGGCTCCCCGAAGTACCGCGCGTACATGAAGGACCAACAGGGCAAGCTCTGGCAGACCATCGAGCACGAAACCCACGTGGAGTATCAGACCTTGGTGAAGGACCTGGTTCTGGAGTCCGAGTACCTGGGATGAGCGCTTGCGCGAAGACAGTCGGGTCGAGATGAGCGCTTGCGCGAAGACAGTCGGGTCGAGATGAGCGCTTGCGCGAAGACAGTCGGGTCGAGATGAGCGCTTGCGCGAAGACAGTCGGGTCGAGATGAGCGCTTGCGCGAAGACAGTCGGGTCGAGATGAGCGCTTGCGCGAAGACAGTCGGGTCG
>Ga0265327_10000330_pt1 | contig 90021 bp, 55 predicted proteins | sample 41621metaG_FD_202089 | JGI IMG/M metagenome (GOLD analysis project Ga0265327, IMG submission 202089) | Rhizosphere microbial communities from Carex aquatilis grown in University of Washington, Seatle, WA, United States - 4-16-21 metaG | ecosystem: Host-associated > Plants > Roots > Rhizosphere...
ACTGATCCATAAGCGGCTGAAGGTTTATCTTATTTATTATCTCATTAACAACACGTACAGGATGTTCTGCCCCAATTAATTCTTCCAGTGATGGCGGCAGCATTAATGCCTGGCCCGGGTTATATGCCTTAAATGTTACTGATCGCTTGCCCATACCGTTAAGACAAGACAACCTTTTGCTCCGCTGTATCCTGCAATACTTTTAATTATGCACCTCCGCTGTGCATATCTGATCATCTTTTTCTTAAAATAAAAAAGACTGCCTCAAAATAACTTTTGAGACAGCCTCTTTGTTGTATTTGATGTTTTAGTTTTTTGGATTATTGTTTTACAAACGGAATAGTCTTCTTAGTGCCATCGGCCATTTGTATAACAAGGTAATACATGCCTTTTGCCATGGTGGCTACATTAATGTTAACCTGGTTTACACCTTTTGAAAGATATGCCGGCTGTAACAGCACCTGCCTGCCATCAACAGTAAGCACGGTTAACACTGCATTGTTGGCATTGCGCACATTTATGGTAACCTTACCTGTATTAAGCACAGGGTTGGGTGTTAAGGTGGCTTCCATTTTTGCCTGTGGCTGTACCGCTGCTATATTGGTTACAACTGGGTCGCTGCTAATGCTCTGCACGCGGTAATAAACCTTGTTGCTGGGCACATTAACATCGTTAAAGGTGTAGCCTGCATTAAATGCTGTACCATCTTTTATTGCATCCACCTTACCTATAGCGTACCAGTTGGTGCTGTCATCGCTTCTTTCTACGGTAAAGCCATCAGCATTAATGTTGCGCGTGGCCGTCCAGGTAACTATAACAACCTGTTCGTTCGGTTTGGCATCAAGGCCGCCTATTTTGCCGGTGAGTGAGAACGTTGAGGAGCTTAATGTTTGCTTGCCAAAACTGTTAAGGTCTGACACATCTACAAAATGCTGGGCGGTATTGTTGCCGTCTGCCCCAATATTGGTGTAGGTAACACCATTGTCGGTACTCTTCCACATTTTAAGCGTTGATTCAGTTAAGCCATTCAGTTCGGCAACAAAATACTTAAACCTCAAAATTGCATTCAGGTTGGCGTTGTTGGCCGGCGTAATAGTAAAGCTGCGCGCAATGCTTTTGCCGCTGCCGCTGTTCTTTTGTATGTCGTGCGACCGCTGTATGTTTACTGAACCAAAGTTTTGTGTAGAGGCAAATAATGCCCCAAGGTTGCCGGGGTTATCACCCAGCGGTTCGTTTAAATCAACCGTAATGCTTATATAACCGCCCGATGGGCCTATAATGCGGGTGGCTTCTGTTTCCCCCACCACGGAGCCTGTTGGGGAAAGGGTTAACGTGTGTTTATTAAGGTCTAACAGGCCGCTTACCATTACTACGTTATTGGTTACGGCCATGTTTTTACCTATAAAGCCTGTTCCGGCTCCTTTGTCAATATACAGGCTTGCCACATCTGTGCTGCCGGAACCGTATATTGAGTCGTTTACGTTGCCCGTTAAATATACATTGGCGCCTGCTAAACTGCCGGTGCCATTATTGGCGAGGCTGCCGTTTTGTACCACCAGGCTAACATTGCCGCCGGCTTTAAAGTTGGTGCCCGGCCGTATGGTAAGCCCCTGGCTATGGGCGTTAATGCACCATGCCAGTGTACAGGCCCCTATTAGTATTGTTATTTTCATGTTGTTACTTTTATTGTTTTTTAATAAACTTATACCACGCCTGTATTGGCGGGTTACAACAAATACTGCTGTTATTTGGGGCCTATTACAAAAACCTTCCAGGTAACATTACTAAATGAGATGGTGGTAGCAGTTGGGTTAAATACTTTTATCCTTATATTGGTAGTGGTAATATTATCAGGTATTATTACAGCCCTGTAATAATCTCCATTTTCGCTGCTTGCAACAATATCACCTATATAAGCACTTGGCGCAGATGAAAATGTACCTGCCGGTATGGCAATATTGCCTGTTGCGCCCAGCAATGTGTTTGCGGCAAGATTTGTGACGCTAAGTGTGGCTGTGTAAACCAGCACTTTTTGTTGTGTGGTGTTATTGCCTACCACAGCCCCCAACCCGCCACTTGTTATGCTGCCTGAAACTACAGCATTGCCGGTTATGTTTGCGTTATTACCTATGTATGCATCTTGTAAGGCATTAAATGTGCCATCAATCATTGCGCTTCCATTTACCTCAAGGCTGGCATTGGGCGAAGTTGTATTTATTCCAACGGCTCCTGCGTCTGTTATACTAAGCCTTTCAAACAACTGGCTTGAGTCGGATGAGGAATAGGTAAAAAATCCCAGCCTGCCGCCGTCTACAGCCGTACCAATTGCTTTGATACCACCATAGTACTGGTTTTTTGATTTAAAATAAATAGCGGTAGTTAACCCTGCCGCAAGGTTTGAAGTATCTTCCAGTATAAGCTTTACCGGGTTATTGCCTGTTGAAACCTGCAGCTTTGCAAGCGGGTTTGCAGTACCAATGCCGGTATTATACTGCAGGAAATGGGGGTATAACCTGCTATTGGCCAGTGTCCATAAATTATTTGCGTTGTCTGTAATGCTGTACCATGCCACACCATTGCGGTAATAAAAGCCTTTGGTGCCATCTGTTTGAAAGATCATTAAGCCCGTTGCGGGGTTTACAATAGCGTTTCTCTGTGCCGTGGTCATCCTGGGTATAAGCAACCCTTTTGCAGTGCTTTTTATATCAAGAATAGCTGAGGTATCAGGGTTGGTGCCATCTGTATTAATTGCTACGCTTTGGGATATAGCGAAATTAAAAATGGCCAGCGCGGCCAAGAAAGTAAAAATGTTCTTCATTTTGTTAAATTTTTGTAAATCTAAGTTTAACCTTAGTAGCAAAAAATACCACATAATCGGTATAGTGTATATAAAAATAAATGGCTACCAGCAGTGGGAAGCATGCTTGTTTTTAAGGAATTTCGTCAGCCATTTTCCTTTTCATTCAGTGCGTGCATATAAAAAATATGCATACAACTACTGGCTGCTCTTATTTAACTCCCCCCTCAGTGCCATACTAAACTGTTCGCTCATTTCAGGCCGGCCATGAAAGGCGGCAGGGGTATTTTGAAAAGAAGCGATCTTCCATACACCATTTTCCTTAACAGCTATTAAGGTTTGTATGGCATTAACGGCGGGGTTTATATCGGTTTCGCCGGGAGGCATCATTCCCACATCAGCACGCAGCATTACCACATTTTCGGTAATAAAATATACCTGTCTTATTATAGTTATGTAAGCAGCTGTGGGGTGGTTGGCGAATATGCCCGTTAAAGACGTTTTAATTTCGCCAGGGCTGGTCATCAGGCTACCGTCAAACCCAATAAAATTTACATTGTCAATTACCAGTTCCGCCATACCGGCAGCATTACGGCTGTTCCAGTTGGATATTAACGTGTTGTACAAAGCAACCACTTCATTTTCTGCATCGCCAATTGCATATGGTGCGTTCATTGCTTAAAGTTTATGGCTAAAATACAGTTTTATACCTTAGCCTTTTATTTACACCTATGCTACAGCAAGTTTTTAAACAAACAGCAGGCCAGTACACAACCAACAGGCTGTTAATTGACGAGCTATGGAACGATATTGAGACACATTACGGCAACAAAAAAAGACATTATCATACCATTACACATCTTCAGCAGCTTTTGACTGAATTAACTGAACAAAAAAGTTTAATAAAAAACTGGAACGCTGTTACATTCTCAATTTGTTACCACGATATTATTTATGATGTAAAAAAACAAGATAATGAAGAGAAAAGCGCTGAATATGCCCGAAAAAAATTGCAGCTATTGAATGTTGATGCAAACACCGTTAATTTATGCTGCGATCAAATAAATGCAACCAAAAAGCATGTTGCAAGCGGCGATTTGGATACAGATTTATTTACAGATGCAGACCTTGCCATATTAGGCAAACCCTGGCCGCAATATTTAATTTACACCAAACAAATACGGGCCGAGTATAAAATTTACCCCAACCTGCTGTACAAACCCGGCAGAAAAAAAGTATTGCAACATTTTTTGCAGATGCCCCGCATATACAAAACGCCGCCATTTTTTAATGAATACGAAATACAGGCAAGGCCTAACATGGAGCAGGAAATAAAGGAGCTTTAAATTACCATTTTTTGTTATGCAATTTTTGCATTGATAATTAGCGCAAAAAGCCTGTATTCATGCGGCTAATCAACTAAAATCCCTATCTTCATTTTAAACCAATTTACACACACATATTAACTGCTTATGCAAAGGTTCCAGGGACTGTTTGGCCTTGTTCTAATTCTGGGTTTGGCGTGGCTTTTTTCAAATAATAAAAAACGTATAAACTACCGGCTGGTATTTAGTGGCCTGGGCTTGCAGGCATTGCTGGCTGTATTAATATTCAGGGTTGAGGCTGTAAAAAATTTCTTTCAATGGCTGGGCCGGGGTATGAAGCAGCTTGAACTATTTTCAAGGCAGGGAGCAACTTTTGCATACGGTGGCGTAGCGGTACAGCAAAGCAACGGCGCCGTAGTTGATTACAGGGTTGGTAATGTGGTAGTTTTTGCTTTTAACATAACAGCTACCATTGTGCTGGTGTGTGCGCTGGTGGCCATATTTTACCATTTTGGCATAATGCAGCGTGTGGTTGCTTTTATAGCCCGCATAATGAACTTTGTAATGCGCGTAAGCGGTGCCGAGGCGCTAAGCAACGTTGCGAGCGCCTTTGTTGGCCAGGTAGAAGCACAAGTAATGATACGGCCCTACCTGCCATCAATGACTATGAGCGAACTGCTCTCCAGCATGAGTGGCAGCCTTGCGTGTATTGCAGGCGGTATATTAATTATTTACACTAATATGGGTACGGCGGCGCATATGGACCTTGCGCCCAAGCTTATAGCGGCCAGCATTATGGCGGCGCCGGGGGCACTGGTCATCTCAAAAATAGTATACCCAGAAACGGAAGAAAGCCAAACCATGGGCCGCGTAAAGCTTAAAGTAAAAAGCAGCTATAAAAATGTTATTGACGCTATTACCCATGGCGCGGGCGACGGTTTTAAAATTGCCATGAACGTAATAGCTATGATAATTGGTTTTGTAGCAGTTATTGCATTGCTTAACTACCTGCTGGTAAAAACAGGCCACCTGTTTAACCCACATTTTGACCTTACGCTGGACTGGGTGTTTGGCAAAATATTCTACCCTTTTGCATGGGCCATGGGCATACCGCAGCAGGATGTTAGCGGGGCCGCCACCCTGCTTGGGCAAAAGCTTACTATAAATGAGTTTATTGCGTTTACTAATCTTACTACTAAAACATCGCCAGGCTATATTTCAATATTAACACCTAAAGGGCTACAAATTATTACCATAGCCATTTGCGGCTTTGCCAATTTTAGCAGCGTGGGCATGCAAATTGGGGGCATAGGCGAAATTGTTCCGGAACGCCGTTCAGACCTTGCCAAACTGGGTATGAGGGCGCTTTTATGCGGCACACTCGCCAGTTATTTATCAGCTACTATTGTAGGGCTTCTTATGTAAGTCATTGTGGGTCATTGGGTCATTGGGTCATTGGGTCATTGGGTCATTGGGTCATTGGGTCATTGGGTCATTGGGTCATTGGGTCATTGGGTCATTGGGTCATTGGGTCATTGGGTCATTGGGTCATTGGGTCATTAAAGTAAACCAGCAATTATTTGCAGTAGCTCTTAATATTTATTTTTAATCAACTATTTATTAAATAATTTAAAGGGAAATAAGCGTGTATGCTTTTTCTTCCTAAATGACCCAATGACCATTGACTTAATGACTTTCTATATCTTTGCACTATGAACACAGGTATTGAGCAGGTAGTTGCTGCTGTTAGTGATGCAGCGCTTAAAAGCATTGGTGAGAAAATTTTAGCCCGCGAACGTATAAGTTTTGATGAAGGCGTACTGTTGTTTGAAAAGGCAGACCTGCCTTATGTTGGCGCTTTAGCCAACTGGGTGCGCGAGCAGATGCATGGCGATAAAACATATTTTAACCGCAATTTTCATATTGAACCTACCAATGTTTGCGTATTTGCCTGCAAGTTTTGCTCGTATTCACGGTTGTATGCCCACCGCGAAGAGGGCTGGGAACTAAGCGCCGGCCAAATGCTTGATATTGTAAAAAGCTACGACGGCAAACCGGTTACGGAGGTGCATATTGTTGGTGGTGTTCACCCAAAAATGAACCTGTACTTTTTTGCTGATTTGCTGAAGAAAATAAAGGCCCACAGGCCTGACCTGCACATAAAAGGCTTTACTGCCGTTGAGCTTGACTATATGTTCCGCAAGGCTAAAGTAAGCGTTGAGGAAGGTATGGAAATATTACACGAGGCCGGCCTTGACAGTATGCCGGGCGGTGGCGCAGAAATATTTCACCCTGATATACGCTCTAAAATTTGCGACGATAAAGTTGACGCAGATGGATGGCTGCATATACACAAAACGGCGCACCTTAACGGCATGCACACCAATGCCACCATGCTGTACGGGCATATTGAAGAATACAAACACCGTGTTGACCATATGGAACGCCTGCGCCAACTGCAGGATGAAACACATGGGTTTAATACATTCATCCCGTTAAAGTTCAGGAATAAGGATAACGAGATGAGCGATGTAAAAGAAAGCAGTGTTATTGAAGATATGAAACTGTATGCCGTTGCCCGTTTATATATGGACAACTTTCCGCATATTAAAGCCTACTGGCCAATGCTTGGCAGGCAAAATGCACAGCTTACCTTAAGTTTTGGCGTAAACGACCTTGACGGCACTATTGACGATACCACCAAAATATACAGCATGGCCGGCAGTGAGGAACAAACCCCTGCCCTGAGCACCGCACAACTTGTATCGCTTATTAAACAGGTAAAACGTGAGCCGGTTGAGCGCGATACCCTGTATAATATTGTAAAAAACTATAAGGACGCCGATGTGGCTGAAATGGAAGTAAACCCGCTGTATAATTAGGGAGTGATTTGATGGCAGTTTGGTTTATTTTTTGTAACTTTAAAATCATTATTTTAATTAAAGCGGTCACCATATGCAAGGTTTGAAAGAGTTGGAAATAATTGGCAATGATGCGGTAAATCAATTGCGAATAAACGATTTGAAAAATGGGTTACCGTTTATGATAAATTCAGATGAATTACCAACTACAGAATGTTACCTGGAATATCCTGACGGCCATATAAGTTTGGCGACATTATCCGCATCAAGGCGGGATTTTGACATTATCCGGAATTTATCAGCGAAAGAAACTGTCATTTTGAGAAAGAAATATAATTTCTTTGAGCTTCCATCCTGAATTATATATAATTACCGGCCCTAACGGTGCCGGGAAGTCAACAGTGGGGCCAAAATATTTACCTGTAAAAATAAATGCGACTTACCCTGTTTTTGACGGAGATAAATTGTTTGTACAAAAGCAAAAAGAGTTATGGATATCTGGTATTCGTGCTCATAAAGAAGCCAAAAAAATTGCTTACGAACATGTAACTGACACGTTCCACAAGCTGGTGGATGAGGCTTTAGCTAAAAATAACAGTTTTGTGTACGAGGGGCATTTCACAAATGATGCAACCTGGGATATTCCTAAACTTTTTAAAGAAAAGGGTTACAAAATAAATATGCTTTTCATAGGTTTGTCAGACTCGGATCTTCCGGCCCTTAGGGTAGCATAAGAGTAAAAAAGGGTGGTCATTATGTCGACCCAAGAACTATTGAAGATAATTTTTATGGAAATCTGGAAAAATTAAATATCTATTATTATTTATTCGACCATCTTAGGATAATAGATACATCAAAAACAACGCATGCGGCAATTGCCGTTTTCAAAAATGGCGAACCTGAATTTTCTCTTCCCTCCCATCAACTGCCACTTTGGTTTGTAAAACATCTTCCGGCACTCTATCAAAAAATTGCGGGTAAAAATTTTTAATCAGCAGTTGCCCAACGTGTTTGTCCTGTTCCCAAAAAATATTTTCAAAAAACTTTTCAAAACATGATGACGGAAACGGGTTTTTTATATTTATATAAGAAGCGGGTGATGCATGCGGATTTTACTGATTTTAAAATTGAATTTTAAAAGAAAAATCAGCTTATCCGTAATATTAGGCATATAATTAATTGAAAATAAATCAATTATAAAAAACAGCCGATCCTCCTTTTTCCTCCTCTTGAATCCCTTTTGGGTAATATTACCTTGCATGTTTCACCAAATTGGATAAGGGACTTTAAGGCCAAAAGGATTATGACCTTTTAATCAGGGGTACAGAGGTGGGATAACCAGGTTGAATTGGCTGGTGGCTTTGATGATTTTGGGTTGATAATTGGGCTTAATACGTTAAAAGTCAACGACATAAGCCATATTTAGCGTTCCTCCTTTTTCCTCCCCCCTGAATCCGTTTTGGATAATATTACCTTGCATGGTTCATTAAATTGCTAAGGGACTTTAAGGACAAAGGGACAAAAGGATTAGGACGCTTTAATCAGGGGTACAGAGGTGGGATAACCAGGTTGAATTGGCTGGTGGCTTTGATGATTTTGGGTTGATAATTGGGTTTAATACGTTAAAAGTCAACGACATAAGCCAATTTAGCGTTCCTCCTTTTTCCTCCCCCCTGCATCCAATTTAAGGTGTGGTGGTACCATTTGGCTGGTAGTCGATTACCACTTTGGCATTCTTCTCCTCGTTTGAGGATATGAACAACTCGTAACGTTTGCCGCCGGTGCGTACTACCATAAGGGCGGTGTTGGGCGGTATAGAACCCAGGTTGTTGGCCACCATAATAAATTCGTGGAGGGAATCTTCGGGGGTGGCCTTTACATTAATAGTAATGGCTTTGGTGGTAAGGCCCTTGCGCAGGGCAATAACTTCGTTGTTGTGGTACACGGTAATAGTGTCGCCGTCAACTTCGCCATTATCATACAGTTCTATCAATATGTCGGGTGTATTGGTAACAATTGTTTTAACCAGTGGGTTTTCCCTTTGCTTTATAACATCGGGCACTGGTGGCAACGGCTTTTTAATAACAGGCGGTTGCGGTGTAGGTATCACTGCAACAGGCGGCTCAACAGGTGCGGTTTTAATTACCGTGTCGGTCTTAACTACCACCGGAGGTTTGGTGTTGCCGGGCTTTTTGGCAGTGTTATTATTGTTTGTTGATGGCTTTTTAGGTGTAGCTGGCGGCTGCGGAGTTTGCCTTACCACGGGCTTGTCTTTTACCGGCGGCGTGGCTGGTGTTGATTTTTGCTGCGTTGGCGGAGGGGTATTTCTTTTTACAACAAGTGAATCTATTTTTGGTTTTTGTAAAGGGGTCTGGTTAAAATGCACATCCTTTTTGGGTTTGGTCTTCGTCAAAAAGTCTTCCTTATGAAAATCAGACTCGGTTACCCGTTCAAGATAAACAGTACCTGAGCCGCAATCAGTACCTTTTACGGTGGTAATGCTGCTAAAAGTGCCTTGCAATACTTCCTTATCACCTGTTTTGCTATAGGTAAGGTAGCAGGTCATAAGGCAGCTAAAGCTAAGGGCATCCATCTTAACCTCCAGCAGGGTATCTTCTTTAAGTGTAAGCTCTTTTGAATCTTTGCCGTAAATTCCCACAAACCGGGCTTTGCCGTAAAACGATGTTTGCCTGTAGCTGTAGGTAACGCCCTTAATGGGGTTGGCGCTGCCGGGGCCACGCTTGCTGTCAAGCTGGTTAATTTGTACTTCGTATTTAAACTCCTGGCGGTAAATACCGTAACCGGAATAAAAGTATCCTCTCCAGATACCAGTAATATCCTGGGCATGAAGGGGGACGATAAATAAAAGTAAAAAGCCAACAACGCAGGCATACTTCATATTGCAAATCTAAATGTGCAATATAGCAAAAGCTTATAAAGAAGCGTTAAGTTTTACGCGTGGGATTTGTTAACTTTGCAGTCCTTTGGCAAAAAGGTTCATAGTTCATGGTTAATAGTTCATGGTAAGCATGCGAAAGGGTTTATTGCTAATGGCTTATAGTTTATAGCCACGGCATAATGCGCAACGCCTATCAAAAAAATTATCTGGGTTTTACCATGAACTATTAACCATGAACTTGCCAGGTTTTTAAAGAACAGGAAAGATATGATAAACATTACATTACCGGATGGATCAGTACGGCAGTATGAGAGTGGTGTTACTGCAATGGATGTGGCTAAAAGCATTAGTGAAGGGCTGGCAAGAAAAGTGCTTGCAGCAAAAGTAAATAACGAGGTTTGGGATGCATCGCGCGCCATAACCTCTGACGCTTCGGTTAAATTGTTGACGTGGGACGATACAGACGGTAAATTAACTTTTTGGCATTCATCAGCCCATCTTATGGCGGAGGCGGTTGAAAGCCTTTTTCCCGGTGTAAAATTTTGGGTAGGACCTGCTTTGGAAAAAGAAAAAGGTTTTTATTATGATATGGACCTGGGTGGCAGAAAGCTTACCGAAGAAGACCTTGTAGCGCTGGAAAAAAAGATGAATGAACTGGCAAAGCAAAATAACACCTACATACGTAAGGAAATGCCAAAAAAGGAGGCTGTTGAATACTTTACCGAAAAAGGCGATGAATACAAGCTTGACCTGTTACAAAACCTTGAGGATGGAAAGATAACATTTTACACACAGGGCGGTTTTACTGACTTGTGCCGCGGCCCGCACATACCTGCAACCGGCGCTATAAAAGCGGTAAAACTTACCAATATTGCCGGCGCTTACTGGAAGGGCGATGAAAAGAACAAGCAGCTTACCCGTGTATATGGTGTTACCTTCCCCAACCAAAAAGAGCTGGACGAATACCTGTTTTTGCTTGAAGAGGCCAAAAAGCGCGACCACCGCAAGTTGGGTAAAGAACTGGGTATTTTTACCATTGATGACGCAGTAGGCCAGGGCCTTATTTTATGGATGCCTAATGGTACCGTTATTATTGAGGAGCTGGAAAAGCTGGCTAAAGAAACAGAAACCGCTGCCGGTTACAAACGTGTGGTTACCCCGCACATTGCCAAGGAGCAGTTGTACTTAACCAGCGGCCACCTGCCCTACTACGCTGAAAGTATGTACCCGCCTATGGAGCTGGATGGTACCAGGTATTATCTTAAATCGATGAACTGCCCGCACCACCACAAAATATTTGATGCAGAACCGCGCAGTTACAAAGACTTGCCTTTGCGCCTTGCTGAATATGGCACCTGCTACCGTTACGAGCAAAGCGGGGAGTTATTTGGCTTAATGCGTGTGCGCTGCCTGCACATGAACGATGCACATATATATTGCAGTAAAGAGCAGTTTGCACAGGAGTTTAAGGCTGTTAACGAAATGTATCTTAAGTATTTTAAAATATTTGGTATTGATAAGTATGTAATGCGCCTTAGCCTGCACGACCCTGCTAAACTTGGGCAGAAATATATAAATGAGCCTGAACTATGGCTGGAAACAGAGCAGATGGTGCGCGAGGTTTTAATTGAAACAGGTACCCCGTTTGTTGAAGTGGCTGATGAAGGTGCGTTTTACGGCCCTAAGATAGACGTGCAGATATACAGCGTAATTGGCCGCGAGTTTACCCTGGCTACCAACCAGGTTGACTTTGCGCAGGGCCGCCGCTTTAACCTGCACTACACCAAAAGCGATAACACTACTGAAACACCGCTTATTATTCACCGTGCGCCATTGGGCACACATGAAAGGTTTATCGGCTTTTTGCTTGAGCATTATAGCGGTAAGTTCCCGGTATGGCTTGCACCTTTGCAGGTTAAAGTACTGCCGATAAGTGATAAGTTTGTACCATACGCCCGGGAAGTAATGGCGAAACTTTTAAAATATGGCGTTAGGGTTGAGGTGGATGACCGTAGTGAAAAAATAGGTAAAAAAATACGCGAGGCCGAGCTTAGCCGTGTACCTTACATGCTGGTGGTTGGCGAAAAAGAAATGAATGAAGGTATGCTTAGCATACGCAGGCAGGGCAAGGGTGATACAGGCAGCCAAAGTGTGGACGAGTTTGTAAAAAACATTATTGAAGAAATTGCTGAAAGAAAAGCGTAGAAAACAGTAATTTTACGTGCAGTATGGGTTTATATAGTTGCTTGCCGAATTAAAACAACATGTAAAACCATTATTATAATTAAAAAAGCGTACTAAAGTTTGTATATAACTGGCTTTATTATTGCTTAAAAAACACTAAAAATTTTTAACCAAACAAAAGTTAATGGCATTACCGTACAGAGGTGGAGGAAGGTTTAATCCTCGTTTTAACAGGCAGCCCGAGCCTGAACATCGTATCAACGATAGAATAAGGGTACCACAGGTTAGGCTTGTGGGAGACAATGTTACAGTGGGCGTTTACCCCATTGAAGAAGCAAGAAGAATTGCACAGCAGCAGGAATTGGACCTGGTGGAAATTTCACCAAATGCCGATCCGCCGGTTTGCAAGGTGATTGACTATAAAAAGTTTCTTTACGAGAAAAAACGTAAGGAAAAAGAGATGAAGGCAAATGCCAAGCAAAGCGAGGTGAAAGAAATTCGTTTTACGCCGGGCACAGATGACCATGATTTTGATTTTAAAGCCAAACACGCCGAAAATTTTTTAAAAGACGGCAACAAGGTAAAAGCTTATGTACAGTTTAAAGGCCGCGCCATTATGTTTAAAGAAAGGGGCGAACTTGTACTGCTTAAATTTGCCGAACGCCTTGCTGAAGTGGGCCAGCCTGAAAGCCTGCCTAAATTAGAAGGCAAGCGTATGTTTTTGATGCTTACGCCAAAAGCAAGCAGTAAAAAGAAAAAAGAAGCGACTGCATAATACTGACTGAGGGGATTTTTAATGGTCCCCTCTTTTTTGTCCTCTACTCTTTATTAATTGGCATACTGACAACCATTAGCCTTTTAAGCCCGTTTATACCTATAACACCTTTATTGCAAAAGGTGGTGGTTTTACATTAAATTTGGTACGCTGCTGTTTTTTAAAGTATGGTTGCCATGATATGCATATACGGGTACAATTAGCCTTATTACTTTCGCTTTTGCTTATTAAGCCGTACGCCCAGCAGTGCGACACAACAGGTTATTCCAAAGTGTACTGGTTTAAAGGGTTACAATCATCGCTAACCACAAAGGTGCTTCCCGGGCCAGGTGGCAGCCTGCTGTTGTTTGGCAACATGCAGTTTGATTTTGGCAAGCCTACCCAAAGGCTATGCGTTTATATATCAAAGCTTAATAAAAAAGGTACGCCACAGCAAACAAAAGTGCTTCAGTATGACAATGACGTATTTATAAACGACGCCACCCAAAGCAGCGATGGCAACTATTTTCTCTCCGGCTTTACAAACGATGTTGCAGGTGCAGATGCATGGGTAGCGAAAGTTGACGCAGATGGCAACGTATTATGGAGCTTTGGTTTAGGCAAGCCTATTGGTACATTTTTTAAGGTAGTTGCAACTGCAAACGGCGGTTGTGTTGTAGCCGGCAGGTATGCTGTAAAAAATACCAAAAACCAGTATGGCGATATTATAAGGGCTTTTAACCATGCAGTTATTTTTAGCCTTGACAATGCGGGTAAGGTTGTTTGGGGCAACGAATATTATACAGCAGAAGAAGTAGAACAGGTATATGAAGTGTTACCCATGCAGGATGGTTCAATTGTGGTAAGCGGTGCGAAAAATAACAGCCCAGACCTGCCGCCCGGTTCTGACTATTTTATAATGAAGCTAAGTGGTGGTGATGGAAACGTTACCTGGCAGAAACAATCATCAACCTACTTTGGGCAGATAACTGAGCAGGGGGATGGTAACCTGGTGTTCAGGCAAAGTAATTTTCTTTATTTTGTTAATGCTGCTGACGGTAGTATAACCAACGCCAAAATATTTACATTTCCCGATGCCTATAACGGTGAATTTGATATGCACTATGCCGGGTCGCTGGCAGACAAGCGGGACCTGTATTACAATTTTGTAGAGCGAAAAGACATCTTATTGTTTGAGTTGGTAAACTACGACACTGTAGCCTGGGTTACAGACTGGTCGTCAGCAAATTCATTCGGTATAGCTGAAAACCCTTTTTCTATTGTACTTAAGCCAAATAGTGAACGGTCAATTTATGTTGGCGGCGGCCTTAAAACACAAGGCCTGTCAATTTTAAACGATCCCTTTTCTGAAGAAAACTCATTTTTACTGCGTACGGACCTGACGGGTAATTCGCCCTGCACAAAGATCCTGCAGTTGCCTGTTACTTTTAAACAGGTGCCATTGCCGGCTTTGGTTGATTTTAACTGGCAATACAGCGGGGGCATGAGTTTTAAAACAAGGCGTTCTTTGACGGGTGAAACATTGTTTCCACAAAGCGAAGCAGAATGTTATGTAAATAACTGTTGTGTTGATACAACGGTAAACGTTACCGTTAACATTTGTAACGGCGGATCGTATACCTTGCCCGGCGGCGAAATAGTAAGCAAGCCGGGATATTATTCAGCCCTGTTAAAAAGAGCTTCAGGTTGCGACAGTATTATTTTTATAACATTAACTACGTCAGTTGTGGCAAAGCCAACACTTGGCAACGATACCTGCTTTGTTGGCGGAGCCGACATAACGTTAAAGTTAAGTAATAGCCTGGGCGGCACTTACCGCTGGCAGGATGGTTCAACAGACTCACTATACAGGGCATCACAACCGGGAACCTATACAGTACAGGTAACAAACAAATGTGGTATTGATACAGATACGGTAATTATTTACCCTGACTGTAACACGGCGTTGTATATACCGTCAGCCTTTACCCCAAACGGAGACGGCAGGAATGACATTTTCAAGATCGCGGCAATGCAGGGACAAAAGCTTGTTGACATGAGCATTTATAACCGATGGGGGCAACTTATTTTTAGAACAAAAGATGTATCAAAAGGTTGGGATGGCACCATTAATGGCAAATTACCAGGCACTGAAACCTTTGTATACACGGTTAGTTATATTAACCTTGAGGGGAAAGCAAAATTTATTAGCGGTACAGTAAGTTTAATACGGTAACGCGGCAAATAGGACGCGTTTACAATTTTATTACGTGTTATTGCTTTGGTTTTGTTTCTTTACATTTTTTAAGGAAGACAGCTAATGAAGAAACAAAAACCGGTGCACGCTGCCATGCAGCCTTTTTTGGAAGGTAAAGTTTTATTGATAGATAAGCCCCTGCGCTGGACATCATTTGATGTGATTAGAAAAATACGGGCCCTTACTGACGTTACTAAAATAGGGCATGCCGGTACATTAGACCCACTTGCCAGCGGCCTGTTAATTATATGCACAGGCAGCTTTACCAAAAGCATTAATGATTACATGGGCATGGAAAAAGAATATACCGGGTCTATAACACTTGGCGCATCTACAGCCACCTATGACCTGGAAAGCGCCCCGGAAAACATCACAGAAACAAAGCATATTACGGCTGAACAAATACATGCCGCTACCAAACAGTTTACAGGGCGTATTATGCAGGTGCCGCCAATATTTTCTGCCCTTAAGGTAGATGGAAAAAGGGTATATAAACTGGCAAGAAAGGGACATGATGTTGTGCTTGAACCGCGGCCTGTTACCATTTCAACCTTTGAGATAACGGGTATAGAAATGCCTAAGGTATACTTTAGAGTAGTATGCTCAACAGGTACGTACATACGCAGCCTGGCAAACGATTTTGGAAAAGTGCTTAATACAGGTGGTTATTTAAGCAGCCTGCGCCGCACACGCATCGGTCATTTTTTGGTTGACGATGCCTTAACTATTGAGGGAATAGAGCAGCAGGTAAAACATTTGTATGAATCGGCAAGCTAAATAATGTTATTTTTTTTTGGTGCCGCCGCTTCGGCGGATAACGGCTGGCAACTTTGATGTATCTGCTGCGGTATTGGTGGTACTATCAACCGTTTTTGCCGGAGCAGGGTCAATCGGCTTGCGATTTTCAATGGGGAAGTCGAATGAATAAGATATGCTTACACCCTGCCTTATCCTCCTGCCAATGCCACCACTTGAACTGCTAACGTCAAGGCTGCTTTTGTTAAACACAATAGCCTTTAGCTGTGTACCGCGGTAAGCATTTCGCGCCAATATTAGCTGGGCTGAAATATCCGGCAACCATTGAAAGTTGCCCGACTGTACTGCCGATGCGCCGGCAAAGTTAAAATCGAACCCGCTGCCTACTGTTATAATAAGCTTGCCGTTAAGCAGGCTTTTTTGAAGCTTAAGATCAATATTCTGCCTGTCAAGGCGGTTACCTGCAACACTGCCGCCATATAACGTTGAGCTGCTGTATGTTGATGCGCTTACATTAAACTGCAGGCCCACCTTATTTAGCAGGCTGCTTACCATTTTATTAACTTCTTCGCTTATTTTTTGCGAAATAGTGTTGATACCTGCTGACCGTACAAGGTTATCGTTAGCGCCACCGCCAAGGCCCTGACCGTAAGGTGCAAAAGCCCCAAACACTATAAGCCATGTTACCTGCTTTAATTTTTCATCTTCCTGCTCATCAAGCTTGCGCAGGAACAGCTTAAAGTTCTGGTCATTACTGATGGAACTTTCTGATGGAAAGTCAATGCTGAAATCAATGTTAGGCTTGGTTAGCTTTTGTGTAAGGGTGGCGATAACATACACGTCATCCCTGTAGCCCTGCACCGCGCCACCCAATTGGTAAGCGCCATTGCCTATAAGGTCGCTGATGCTAACCTTATGCGCCGTGTAACGTGCCTTTATGTGAATATTTGCATTATACGGGTCGTTCACCCATTCAATATAACTGCCTGCATCAGGTATAAGGTCAAAAGGCTTTTTAATAAGTGACTGGAAGTTGAAATCATAAGTACCCTGTTCAATATTATAACGCCCGTTCATGGTCATACTCCCCGAAGCCGGTACTTTTATGCGTAACCTGCCGTTACCCGTGGCTTTTATAACATCGCCGGTAAGCTCATCCAGTATAACATCAATTTGCGCTTTGTTATTGGCAGTAAGGTCAAGGTCAATATTCAGCCTGGAGTTTGTTTGCGGCTTTATTTCTTTACCATATTGCTTAAACCTTATAAAATCGGCTTCTGAACTTTCCCTGCTATTGTTGGTAGGTATATAAATATGGGTGGTGTCGTTTACTTCACCAATTATTGACATACGCATATCTTCCTGTGGCCCGGTAAAACTCATGCTTGCTTTACCAATAGCTTTACCATAAAACTGCTGGTTATCTTTTGGTTTGGTATCAAGCAAAAGCATTTTATTGGTTGCCATGTTAAAATCAAACCGCATATTCTTAAACCCTTTTTCATATAGCGTGCCTTTTACGGTACCGGTGTTTTTATTACGGTCGTGTACCTTAAACTCGCCAAAATCAATGCCGTCATTCCTGAAACTGATGGTAGCTGAGTCAACCGTATAACGCACCTGTGTGTATTTTACTGTAAGCCCCCCATTATACAGCGTCATTTGCCCAAGCAATTGCGGTGATGAAGGATCGCCGCTAACTGTAAGGTCGCCGCTTGCTGATCCCGTAATATTGCCAAAAATGTCGCCTAAAAATTCGTTTAATAACCCAACCCTAAAATTGGTGAAATGGCCTTTGGTAAACAGCGGCGAATGCAGGGAGTCTTTGGTGTTGTAATAACCGCCTATATCAAAAACATAGTTGTCGTTATTGCTCTTCGCGCTGTAATTAACCTTGCCTGTTTCAGCATTATAATTTGCTGTTACTTTTACCATGCCTACGGAATCATCGTCTAGCCTAAACTGGTCTGCCTGTATATCGGCATCCATGCTGAACTTATTATAAAAATCACGCAGGTAAACATTGCCGTTTGCAACACCTTCCATTTTTGGGCGTGTGGTAAACAAAGGGGTAAAGTCCCCTATATTAACATTTTTTAGTTTAACCAGCAGGTTGCTTGAGTCAGCCTTATCTGTTTCCACAGATATCTCCTGGAAGCCTTGTGTAAACTTAACATTACTGGCAGATGCAAAATCATGCTTTATTATCAGCTCACCCTGCTTTTCCAAATCCCATTTCTTATCATTCAATACAAATGAAGATGGCTCAAAATCAATATGCACACCGTCGGGCAACGTGAATACGTCTGCGTTCAACTGTGCATCATTCAATGTAGTATTGGCACTGGTTGCAATATGCACTGAAGAATAATCGTTGGAAGACTGGATCGCTATTCTTGAATTTGGGAAGTATAAGCTGTCGCCTACATATAACCGGCCAACATTACCAGAAAGCAAAAGGCTGTCGTAATCGCCTTTGCCTTTAAACTCGGCATCCTCAAGTTTGTATTTGCCATATTTGGCCTCAGGCAGTTGAAATAACAGGTCAAAGTTAGTGCCCGCATTTTCTGTATTAATACGCCCTACAATATGTGCATTGTTAAGGCCTGATAAATTGGAATCTATCAACCGTGCATACTTATCAAAATCGCGTGTATTTATACTAACTTCAAAATGCTGGTTTTGCGCAGGTGTAACCGGCGGGTTTATATATGCAGGATAATAATGGCTTAAAAATGTCTGAAAGCTTTTTGGAAGGTCAAGTATGCTGTATTTTTCGCCAACAACACTAACATCAAACTGGTTGCTGGTTGCAGTTAAAACCTTTCTGTTGGCAGAGTCAAGATAAGCTGTTATGCTTAATGAATCAAAATCAAGCCTGCTGCTGTCATGCTTCAATGTGGCGTTCAATAATTTGGCTGAGCCTAAAAATTCATCAATATTACGGCCCTGAAAGTTAAGGTCAAATAAACCGGTAAGCTGGTAATTTTCTGTGGTAGTAAAGTGCAGCGCTTTAAGGTTTGCTGTTTCAAGGTCGCCTAATATGTTAAACGCGGGCTGGCTGCCGGTTAGGTCCACTTCTATATGGCTAGTAAGGTCAAAATTAGGATCGTCGGATTTAAAGTCACCGTTAAACTTCTTTTTTTGAATGGCCCCGTTAAATGTAAGATGGCTGTACTTATAGTCGTTAAACTCCAGGTTGGTAAAGGTTCCGTTTATAGATGTTTTAATTTTATCCAGCGAAAAGCTGTAACCGTCAATATCGCCCGTAAAACCAACATTGCCCAAATTATCTGCGCCAATAAACTTGCCTATATTAAACTGCTGGGTTTGAATATTGCCTTTGTAAGTGGGTTCACCCTTTGAAGGGAAAGCAAGTGTAAGCTTTGTGTACAAACCACCAAGATAGGTGCTTAGGTTACCATTAATATTATAGCTAAGCAGGGTACCATTAACTGCCCCCTGGAAACGCACATTGCCCAGCGACGCCATATTGGGCTCCGTCATTGTTTTTAACGGCGGGTACAAAAATGAGATTTCGCTGTTATTCGTTTGAATATTGGCATTGGTTAAGCTGATGGTTGTTTTGCTTACATATGGTAAACCCTTCATAGCCAGGTTGCCTGAGAGATAGGTGTTGTTACTTATACGAAGGAAAAAACTGTTTATATTAAAATTGGTTACCGTGCCCAAAAAATGCCCGCTCATAGTTGCAGACCGCTTCCAGGTGCTAAGCGCAGGTGCAAAATAAGCTATGTCATCGCTGCTAACCTGTGCATTTTTAAAACGCACATCCATTACTATTTTTTCAACATAACGGTTAATGTCCTCATTAAAGTCGTTAAAACGCATGGCATAATAGTCGGTGATAAGCGTTTTTGGAGTTTGCAGCGTAAAATTCTTAAACTCCATTATTTTAGGTGTTAACCTAAAGCCGGCCTTTAACTTTTTCAATTCAAGCCCGCTGCGTTCGTTGGCAGCAATATCAATGTTGGCTTTTATAGTATCTTTTATAAACGTAAAGTCTTTAATAGAGGCAGTTAATTTTGATGCTTGTATATTTTCGCCGTCAAAAACCCCTTTGTCAGACTTTTCGCCCCTGGTTAAATTACCAAAATAACTGTTGGTAATTGCAATGGACCTTACTTTAAGCGTTATATCACCCTGGTTAAAGTACATTCCGGTATCAATTACTTTGGGGTGAGGGTATGGCCGTTTTCCGTCAAAATTCTCCAGGATAAAATTGAATTTATCAAGCTCAATGGTATTTATTAAAAACAGTTTCCGGCCAATGTCAATGGTATCGGCGTCAAGCGACATGTTGCCCACTTTAACGCCAAGCTTTTGCCCTACCCACTCATCATTGTTAATATAACTAACGTTTTTAAGGTCAACCTTTTTAAAGTTGAATATTACTGCCTTTTTAGGCGGAGACTTTTCTTTTATCGAATCAGCCTTTGTAGCGGTATCAGAGGAGGAAAAATAATCTGCTAAAAATTTATAATTCCAAATGGAATCTGTTCTTTGCTGCTTTATAATAGCATCTTCAAGCCCAATATACTTCAGGTCTGCGTATGTTTTCCAAAAAAACCAGTCTGTTACACGCACTTTTATTGCTCCGGCAAAAAGAAGGGTATCTTTTTGATGGTCGCGTATAAGAGTGCTGTCCAGGTTCATCTTATCAAAAAAAGAAAAGCTTACATGTTTTATGGTTACTTCCGTTTTTAAATCGGCAGACAACCTGCTGGTGACCTTGCCAATAATAATATTTTGAACAAAGTCTGTTTGTACCAGCAACCATGCAAGCAGCAGCAGGGCCAATAAAAAGGTAAATATGCGGCGGGCAAGTTTAAAAAAATAAAGCAGTACCAGCCCTGCCAGTATGATGAGAGGAAGATAATTCCATGTAGTAAAAAACCACCATAGTAACAGTAATGCCAGTACGCCCAGGAAAAGCCAGCCTATTATTTTCAGAAATTTCTTCAGAACGTTTATTTAAGGGTAAAAATAAACAATAACCCTCATAAGCAAATACAATACCAAATAACTAACAGGGAGTTATGAAAAAGTTGGTAAATATTTCTTCACCAAACGAAGCAAAAAACCAACCGGTAACTATGGCTCCAATAAAAACAAAGCCTTTTTGTTTAAGTAAATTAAACAAAAAGGCTTAAACACATTTACATGTAAAGGTAGCTATTGCACTGTAGCTGTTGCTTTATAAGCAACGCTACCGTTAGTAACAACAACCTTATAAACACCGGCAGCCAACTGGCTATTGCCGATAGTTATACTGTTTATACTTGAACCATCATGCACGTATGTGCCCGCTGCCACCTGTTGGCCTGATGCATTATAAGCTGCAATGGCATAGGTGCCCGCCTTAATATTATTAAATTGAATCCTTATTTTTTTACTTATTGCCGGGTTAGGGCTAACCAGTATACTGCTTGTTATAGCGCCAATGTTAATTTTTACTATGCGGCTGTATTGTACTGAAGCATCTTTACTAACAGCCTTTATTCGGTAATAATTGTCACCTTCAAGCGGGGTTGCATCAAACCAGTTATAGCTGCTTTGTGCAGTATTTTTGGCAGCAACATTGCCCAGCTTTATAAAATTTTGCCCTACCGAAGCGCGTTCAACCTCGTAACGTGCCAAATTAATTTCATTAAGGCCATCCCACTCAACCTGTACGCCCTTGTTTTTTGAATAAGCGCTTATATTAGCAAAATTTACAGGCAAAATAAAAGCTGAGTCGGCAAATATCCATGCGGCGCCCACCTGGCTGTTATCATCCGGGCTGCCTATTATACCCACATTGCCATTTGAACTTATGGCCACGCTTACCAGTTGATTTACATCTTCATCACCTTCTATTGCATTACTCCCTGACAGTTTTGCACCTGCCTGCGCCCAAATATTATTAGTACGTGTAAATACCCAGGCTGCTGCTTTACCGGTAAAGTCGTCGTCATTCCCTGCTTCAATAATTGTATTTCCGTCAGCACTTATACCAACGGCTGTTCCCTGGTAAGGGTGATTGCCTGACGCACCGGAACCAACCAATTTACTGCCCTGCTGTACCCATACCCCGCTGTTGTTTTTTGTAAAAGCCCAAACTGCGCCGGAAGGGTATGCATCGCGCGCGCCGCCTGCTGCAATAGTACTGCCATCTGCACTAACAGCAACCGAAAACCCAAAATAGGCAGCGCCAACCACGTCAGTTGGCACAATATTGCTACCCTGTTGCTGCCACACTCCGCCTGCGCCGCGCGTATAAACCTGCACGGTGCCGTTACTGCCCGCAAACGGGCTGCCGGCTACAATTGTTTTGGCATCTGCGCTTATTGCCACTGACCATCCCTCGGCTTTGCCATTGGGGTCGGACAGAATAGAACCTTGCTGAGACCAGTTGCCATTAAAATCACGGATATACACGCATACACCGCCCGGCCCATATAACCCCTGCCCCCCTACTACCGCGGTATTGCCGTCTGCACTTATGCCTACTGCATTACCCTGGTACCCGTAAAAAGAAGGATTGTTATTAGCCACATCACTGCTTAGGCTGCCCTGCAAACTCCAGGCGCCCGCTTTACTTTTTTTATAAACAAATGCGCTGCCTGTTTGGTCGCCCGATGTGTTTTGAATGTAGGGGCAACCAATTATTGCAGTACTTCCGTCGGCGCTAATGGCAACAGAATAACCAAAACCAGCCTGGCCTGACAAGCTACCCTGCTGTTGCCAGCCGCTAACAGTCTCTCCATATATGTACGCCTGGCCCGGGTAAATATTGCCAGCGCCTACAATAGCTGTTGAGCCATTTGCACTAAGCGCAGTTGCGCTGCCCTGGTAAGCCCATTGCCTGGTATTATCGCTGCTTACAAGTTTATCTCCCTGTTGTTTGTTTGGTGGTTTTGAGGCTGATATAACAAAGTTGCTGTTACCTGTTGCAGTGCCGCCCACCGTAACTAAAGTAATGCTGCCGGTAGTTGTTTTTGGCATAACAAACGCCAATACCTGGGTATCAGAGCTCGATACAACAATTGCGTTAACACCTCCAATTGTTACCGCGCCCGACGGGCTTAAATTGGTTCCCTTTATAGTAACTAAACTACCAACTTGTCCGCTAGCCGGGGAAAAAGACGTAATAACAGGCGCCTGGGCAAACAATGGTATTCCTGTTGCAGAAAGTATACTTATGCAAATTAGCAAAACGCAGCGGCGTAAAAGTGATTTCATAGTGTGGGGGTTTAGATTTTATATGTTTTACTACAACCCGCTGTGAAAGTAGATTAAAGCATTAAATTAAAAAAATTACCTCAACAAATCCCCGGTGGCATATATAAAAAACAAAACAGATGAGAAGACTGGTAAAAAACATAAAATTTTTTACGTACGTTTGAAAAATTTGTAACTGGCCGAGAATGAGTGTTTTAACTTATATTAATATAGCAAAAAGGGTTTATAAGGAAATACGAACGCAAAAAAAATTTAATAAAAATTTTCTTGTTCCTTATCTTGATGAGTTAGAACAACGCCACAATGGAATATTTGAACCGGAACAGCGCGGAAAAATATTAAAATACTACGGCCTGTTTATTACCTCTTTTTTATGCAGCAGCTATAAAAGGTTGTATGGCGATACGCTTACAACAGACGAACGAAAACGCGCTACTTTGTTTGGCATATTAACCCCGGTTGGGGATGATCTGTTTGATATTGACAAGTTGCCTATTGATGATATACGTGTTATAACATATACCCCTAAACAGTACAATGCCCGCACTTTTTCAGCCGGGGTGGCGACAGAAATTCAAACTTATCTGCTTGAACATGTGCCGCATAAAAAAGAATACCTGGAAGCATCTAAAAATGTGCTTGATATACAGGTAGAAACGGTTAAACAAACAAAGCCAACTATTACAAAACAGGATATACAACGTATTACGTATACCAAGGGCGCAGTATCAGTAATTATTTATCACCAATGCCTTGATGTGGCGGCAAGCCTGCAAATGCTGGACGTTTTGTTTTACGTAGGCAGCCTTTACCAGCTTGGCAATGATATTTTTGACCTGTATAAAGATGTTAGGGATAATATTTACACGCTGGTAAACACCTGCGATGATTTTTTAGCTTTCAGAAATATGTTTGTTGAGCGTGTTAAAGCGCAAAACAGGCGTATTATGTCGCTGCCATACAAGGAGAAAGATAAAAAAGAGTTTTGCATTATTATGAACACTATTAATGCAAGAAGTATGGTAGCGATAGACCAATTTTTAAGGCTTCAAAAAAAGATGGGCAACAAAAAAATTGACTGGTGGCAGCTTGAAAGAAAGGATATGATTGTTGATATGGAGAAAAAAGGAAATATTATTAGCTGGATACGATACACAAGAATGCTGCCCAAGTGGTTGTAGTATACCGGGTAGTAAAAGCCAGTTAATTAGTTAGTTTGTAAGATTATAATTATTAAATGGGGCCTTATAACAAAGATGCGAACACTACTGCTTATACTATTCTTTTATTCCACAGCAGTTGTTTTGCATGCCCAGCAAACAGATGCCGCGCTTATTAAAACATTGTTACACCAAATTGACAGCGCACAATACAAACAAAACGAAGGTGAATTTTATAGTGGGATGTTTAAAGGCTACAGGGCCTGCGGTGGCAGCCCGCATAATTACCAGCCTGATAACAATATATTCTTCACGGCGGTTACCGCTTTCGGCTTACGCAATATAATACCTCACCTGGATGGCGATGATAAGTTATTGGCTCAAAACATTTATTGCCAGGCATCAACATCTTATCCATTGTTTAAAAACAGGTATGGTAATCCTTATTATGGTTTTTGGGGAACGAACGATATTATTATGCCCCACACATTTATATTTCAATATCTAAAACAGGTGTTTGGGCAGGGCGAGGATGCGGATGATACCGTAATGATACTAATGTCGTCAGAAACAGATGACAGCACTGCAAAAAAAGTTAAGGGAAGAATGCTGTCAATAAGTAACCTGTCCAAAGGCAGGCGCATAACATCAACCTACAAAAAATACCGTAACATACCGGCTTACAGCACATGGCTGGGTGAACGTATGCCACCAGATTTTGACTTTGCCGTGCATTGCAACATCCTGTATTTTATGATGGACAGAAAGCTGCCACTGATTAAACAGGACAGCGCTACTATTCAATTACTGGCAGAGATGATAAAGAACAGGGATTACACGGACAACCCCGTTTTTCTTTCACCCTACTATGTACATTCATCTATATTGTTGTACCATTTAACAAGGCTGATGGGCGCTTTTAACATACCGGAACTGGAAGCTTACAAACCGCAACTTATTGGCGATATTCATTATTTGCTTGGCACATGCAACAATGTAATGGACCAAATAATTTTGCGTACGTCATTAATCAGGCTCGGCGCTAAAGCACCTGAGTTAGATCTGCACAGCATACAGGAATTTGAAGAAAGTAACCAAAACACTTTTGTATTCTTCCAGGCAAGGGCAGCCTTCCCCTATCCTGAGCCTTTAAAAAAAGTTTTCCTTCACTGGAGCTATATATATTATTACTTCTACTGCCCTACCTATAACAAGTTTTTATGGCTGGAGTATTTGGTAGAGAAGGAAAAGCGTGGAAAAGTAGATTAGTAAAAGGAAGCAGTTGATTGATACAAGCCGGTTGATTGGTTTATTAGTATAAAGCAATTGATTTGTTGGCCGCTAAAAAAGTATACTGTAACTCTCAACTTTTATTTCGCCGTTGTTGATGTTTTACCAACAACGACCGGCTACTAAGGCTTTAATAAGGATATAGTTCTGGGTTCAACTGTCTTAGTTTGTAGCATCTAAATTGTTCTATCGATTTATCAATTACCGCTGCGGCAAGGTACATAGAATGTTCAGGTAAAAATTTAGCATTCAACAATACTTCTGTTATCACATCGTCACCGTAGTAACCCCTTCACTGGCGTATGTCCTCCACATCCCCACGTTCAAAAAAAACGCGTTCAATTACAAAGCGGTATTTGGCATCATAATCTATCTTATCAAAATCAACATCCCAAAATATCCGGCGTTCAAATATTGGCTTTGCTTTTGCGTTTCCATACTTTAAAGTTATAACAATCAATCAATCATCCCATCACTCGGTCTCCACTTCCTTTTCCATCATCAGGTACGCTTTTATAAAGCCGTCAATTTCACCATCCATCACAGGCTGCACGTTACCAACCTCATAGTCGGTACGGTGGTCTTTTATCATTTTATAGGGGTGAAACACATAGCTGCGTATCTGGCTGCCCCATTCAATTTTTTTCTTACTTGCATTGGTGGCATTTTTCGCTTCTTCACGTTTACGCAGTTCTTCTTCGTATAACCGGCTCTTCAGCATTTTCAGGGCAAGTTCACGGTTCTCACCTTGTGTGCGGCTTTGCTGGCACTCAACAATAATACCAGATGGAATATGTTTTAAACGCACCGCCGTTTCAACCTTGTTTACGTTTTGGCCGCCTTTGCCGCCGCTGCGGTAAAACTCCCATTCAAGCTCGTCAGGCTTAACTTCTATCTCAATACTGTCATCAATTAACGGGTAAACAAACACACTGGCGAAAGACGTATGCCTGCGTGCGTTGCTGTCAAAAGGAGATATACGCACCAACCTGTGTACCCCACTTTCCGCTTTTAAAAAACCGTAGGCGAACGGCCCGTCAAATTGTAATGTAGCCGTTTTAATGCCAGCGCCATCTCCTTCCTGAAAATCGAGCTCCGTTATTTTCCAGCCCTGTTTATCGCCATACATGCGGTACATACGCAGCAACATCTCAGCCCAATCCTGGCTTTCGGTACCACCTGCACCTGGGTTAATCTGCAACACAGCAGGCAGTTCGTCTTCGGGCTGGTTAAGCGTGCTTTTAAACTCTGCATCTTCAATTAGCTGAAGGGCATTGTCGTACGCAATGCGCGTTTCTTCCTCGGTGGCATCGCCGCCCTTCCAAAACTCAAACAGCACGGCAAAATCGTCCACGGCAGATTCAACCTGCTTGTACATTTTAAGCCAATATTCGTGTGTTTTAATTTCCTTCATTATGCCGGTGGCACGTTCATTATCGTCCCAAAAACCCGGGGAGAGAGACAACTGGCGGTCGTTATCTATTTTTTGTGTGCGGTTATCAACGTCAAAGAAACCTCCTTAGAACACTAACGCGGTCCCGTAAAACTTTAATTTGCTCTATAGTCATAGCCGGCAAATGTACTTTAAAATGACTAATACCCAAATTGCAAACGCCAGGGTTGCTGTAATTTATAGCCCGGTACTTTCACAATTATTAGCGATAATAAAACTCCTGCTTATCGGTATACCATGTAGTGCCTTCAAGATATTTTGCGCTGTAAGATGTTGGGTAGCCTGAACTGTTATATTGGTAAGCGGAAGGTATGTTGGCAATTTCAGTGCCGGCGTATTCGCCCGTAGCATTATTAGGGCTAAGCATTTGTGTCCAGTCCATGGCAAGCAAGGCTTCATGAAAACCTGCAACGCTGTAGGGATTTATTTTATCATCAAACTTCCATATAAAAGTACCATCGCTTTGTATAGGATGGTAATAACCGGTAAAAGTTTCCTGGTTTACCTGGTTACCTTTACTGTCGTACCCATAGGTTCTATAACCCGCCAACTGGCCGTCGTTGGCATAAATAGTATCAGCAATAACCTGGTTGCTGCTGTTATATGCGTAAGCATAAGTAAGGCCGCTACCGGCGGGGTTAACGTTACATTTTACAATGCGCCCATTTACATCCCTGTTAAAAGTATATGATTGTGTAATCTGCCCGTTTGAAGTATAGCTTAATTTGGCAAGCTTACCATCGGCGTCATATTCAAAAATACGGCTATACAAGTCAGCAGAACCGCTGTTTGAAATAGTTGTGCAAACTTCCGCCGAATCCAGCCCCTGGTTATTAAAATAGTACATGGTAACCAGGGTGTCGCCAATTTCTTCACTGGTTCGTACAGTTTTAAACAGCTTATCGCCATTATTGCCGTTATAGACAGTTGAGCTATTTTTTTGGCAGGCTGTAAATAGTGCAAGGCCTGCAATGGCAGCATAATAAAAGGGTTTCATGGCCTGGTTGTGGTTTACGTTCACCAAATATAAAAAATATATCTTATAATATTTTTATACCATGCCGTACTTTTTAGTACGCCCATTTTACAAGCGTTGCTCCCCAGGTAAAGCCGCCGCCAAAGGCCGCCAATACAAGGTTCTCTCCCTTTTTAAGCTGGCTTTCCCATTCCCAAAGGCAAAGGGGTATGGTAGCCGCTGTTGTATTGCCGTAGCGGGTAATGTTTATCATTACCTTTTCTTTTGGCAGGCCCATGCGGTTTGCCGTGGCATCAATTATTCTTAAATTGGCCTGGTGCGGCACCAGCCATGCAACATCATCACCGGTAAGATTGTTACGCTCCAAAATTTCAGCGCTAACATCAGCCATGCCCACTACGGCAAACTTAAATACCGTTTTCCCTTCCTGGTAGGCGTAATGCTCGCGGTTAGTTACTGTTTCAATATTGGCCGGCTTTAGCGAACCTCCTGCCTTCATGTGCAGGTAATGGCGGCCACTGCCGTCGCTTTTTAAAACGCTGTCAACTATTCCATTGCCTTCGTCATTGGCTTCCAGCAAAACAGCGCCGGCGCCATCGCCAAATAAAACACAGGTGTTGCGGTCGGTATAATCAATAATAGCGCTCATTTTATCAACTCCAACAACAATTACTTTTTTATAACGCCCGCTTTCAATAAACATAGCGCCGGTGCTTAGGCTATATAAAAAGCCGCTGCATGCCGCACTCATATCAAAGCCCCATGCATTGGTTGCGCCAAGTTTATCAGCAATTATATTGGCCGTTGCGGGAAAAACCATATCAGGCGTAACAGTAGCGCATATAATACAATCTATTTCTTTGGGGTCAAGGTTTTTTTTGCGCAGTATTTCCTGTATTGCCGGCACTGCCATATCGCTGCTGCCCTTGCCTTCACCTTTCAATATTCTTCTTTCCTCAATACCTGTTCTTGTACGTATCCACTCATCGTTCGTGTCAACCATTTTCTCCAGTTCCTTATTAGTTAAAACATACTCCGGAACATACCCGCCAACCGCGGTAATGGCTGCTGTAACTTTACTCATCTGGTGTGTTTAAGGCCGCAAAAATAGGTTGAAAATTGCAAACAGCAGCAGAACAGCGTGTTAGTATAGCAATTTTGGCAATTGTATACAACGTGTTAAATGCCCTTTTACCATTCTGCAAAAACAATATACCCTGTTGAGGGTATATTAACAACAAGCAGCTTTTTTAGTTTTGAAGCCTAAACACACTCTTATTAAACCGACTGCCCAAACTGCCGTATTGCCCCTGCCGGATGACAAGTTGTTCGACTTTAAAAGTTATTACAACCGGGATAACCAGCTATTATTAAACCTTGTGGCAGAAAACAATAAATACGATGGGGCGGTAACATTCTCGCTGGGTAAGGAGTTTTTCAATTTTATAAAATTTGCGGGCTTTATGCTGCTGGCCTTCCCCGTTGCAGTATATATGCGCAGCCGCATTCGTAAAAACAAAAGGCTTAATTATATTTTACAGTTTAAAGAACTTTTAACGGTACGTAACAATATTGAAAAAGGTTCGTTTGCCTATGATACCTTACTGTTTAAGCAATCGCCGCTAGGGTTGCTGCAAAACAAAAGCCACCTGGCTAATTTGGTTTGCCTTGCTATTTTGTTTGGCGACGAGTTTATTGATGGTATAGCTATGCAATACGGCAAACGCAATATTCAAAACATATTGGGTAATGATGATGTTGACTATTACCTGTGTTGCAGGCAAACAGGGGATGGCTGGGAATTGTATTACCAGTTTGATATTTGTAATGTTTTGCCTGAAGGCGTACTAAACAGTACCAACAGCAAATACGGTATAAACTACAAAACATTTTACGGGCATTTGCTGTTTTTACTGGAAGAGATAAATGTCCATCTTAATAAATTAAAAAGAACAAAACAGGCTGAAGCTGCGGCGCTTATTTGCAAAGTGTGCAACAGGTGTTTTGATACCTATAAAACAGACATTACGGCCTTTAACATACACTATACGCTAACTGACCTGCTGCAATACCAAAAAACAAAAGACGATGATATTATACAGGTGTTGCTTACATTAAGGGCTGTATTGCTTGATAAAAAACAACTACAGTATCAAAAGCAGTTTACAAGCTGGAGCAGCATAGTACGCAGCATGCAGCTTTACGACGATATGCAGGATGCCCCAGCTGATTGTGATTACCAAATGAACATGCTTTGCTATTTGGCCCAAAATTATTGCCTTGATGAATGGTTGTGGTTACAGCAGCATAAATATATGTTGCAAAAACAAACAGGGCTTGCACTGCACGCAGCAATAAGCCTTAATATGCCGGCCAGTTGCATGCTTTGCCAGCAATTTGCACGCAACATAGCCTATACAAAGTTAAACTGGCAGCAATGTAAAATACAAAATTACCTGTGGCGCAAAAACTGGCTGGGTTTTAATAACCCGCTGCTTGGTAAAAAAGGTGGTAACGTTTACCCTGTAATTGATAAGGATGATAACAGCATTGCCGCCAAGCTGCGTTTTATACATACTAAAATTATGCAGGTTGATGTTGATGTTATAACAACCGACATGAAACTGGCCCACGTTGTTGACACAGCGCTTTTGGATGAAGAATTAAAAAAACACATTTTTAAAGCCGTTACTGCCCGGGAAAAATACTTTTTAACAAGTTGCTACCTGCAGTACCCGGTAAAAAGTAAAGCCGCTTTGGCAAGTAAATTATTATGCCTGTAACAAGCGCCATTTAAATGAGGTTTATAACTATACTGTTAGGTATGTTAATTTCCGTTATTGCCGTTGCACAGCCGCGGTACAATGCGGCCCTGCTTGACACGTTAACTTTTATAGCCAGCACCAAAACGCCCTCACAGCATTTTGCCGGCCTTTATTATAATGCCATAGAAATTACGAACAATTATGCCGCTACGCAGCCAGATAGCGTACGGAGGTTTATTTTTGGGTTTGAAGAACGCTTTGCGCCGGCATTTTTTACATCATATAAAAATTTAAATACCCATACCCCTCAAATTTATTGCTGGCAGCCTTATTATACAGATACTACCCTTAATGACCTGCAATACAAGTTTATAGGTATGACGGCCCATATAAACGGCGATATGTGGGTGGCGTTAAAAGACACATACAGCTATGATACTCTGAAAAAATACAAAAAGCCTTTACTAAAATTTCAACAGGCGCTGAATGTGCTGTTTGACAGTATGTATGTAACGTCAGCCAAATACCCCAAGTTACGGCGGCTGCGTTTTTTAACCCTGGGGCTTGACAGGCTGATTGGCAAAAAGGTAATACTGTACTGGCGAAAAAGGCAAGTGCAGATGGCTCTTTTATACTATAGTAACCCGGCAAAATGTGAAAGAAAAAACAGGCGGCTTAAAAACACCATACGCCGGTGGCACCGTTTCGCCGTAAAATGGATAAAATAAACGTGCCAGGCCATTGCAGCGTAAACCAAAAAGAAGGGCTGAGGCGGGGAGTTAGTATTAGCACATGCACATTCATTAGAACTGCCTTAATCAACCTTTAGCCGTATTAAGTGGCTTATTTTCAGCAAAATACCTTTACAGTCCATCTTATTTGTTTATTTATTACACCGGGGCCGGTAATCAAACACCTGGTTAGCGGCCATTTTCGTACAAAAACAATGGCGGTTTAAATAAATACTGCTTTTATTTATGTATTATTTAACTGAAACCCATATTTTTGGTATTCATCAGTTATGATAGCATTTGTAAGGGGCAATTTTGTACGTAAAACACCCGCACAGGTAATAGTAGATGTAAATGGCGTTGGATATGAGCTGCAGATAAGCCTGCACACTTATTCTGCCATAAGTAACAGCAACAGCGGGCAATTGCTTACCTACCTGCATATAACCGAGAACGGGCAAACCCTGTTTGGCTTTTTTGAACAGGACGAAAAAGAGCTCTTTTTATTATTGATCAGTGTTTCAGGTGTTGGCGCTTCAACCGCCCGCATGATGCTTTCGGGCATGAAGCCTGATGAAATAGTTAAGGCCATTATGTATGGCAATGCCAAACTGCTTGAAAGCATTAAAGGCATTGGCCGTAAAACTGCCGAAAGGCTGATTTTGGAGTTGAAGGATAAAGTGGGCAGAGCAGCGGGGCATTCTACGATACCGTCAACCGGTACAGTAGTTTCAATTGAGCAGGATGCCGTTAACGCATTAATGGCATTAGGTATTGGCAAGCCTGCCGCAGAAGCAGCCCTTAAAAAAGTAAATAAAGCTGAAAGTATAACCCTTGAAGAACTAATTAAAACAGCACTCAAAAACCTATAGATATAGCTAAAACCTTTACATAACCATCGCTAACTGAAATTGCGTATTCGCCTTTCATTCTTTATTGCCCTGTTTGCCTTGCTTGTAACCGGCACAAATGTTTTTGCACAAAAAACCCCGGCACCGCAAGGGAAGGACTCTTCATTACGCTACCCTTTGCAGGACCGGCGCAGTGACCGTTTTAGCAATCAAAACCGAAACCCATTTTACCTTAACGATACGGGCATTATTAAGCAAACTATTGAGTACGATCCTGTTAACAGGCAGTATATTATTACAGAGAAAATAGGCAATATACCCTACCGCGCCCCGATAGTAATGAGCTACGATGATTTTTGGAAGCTACAGGCGCAAATAGAGGAAGACGACTACTTTAACCAGCGCTCGCAAACCGTAAGCGACCTAAACCGTAAAACCCTAAGGCCTAAACCGCATGTTTACAATAAACTTTTCGACAGGATATTTGGCGTTGGCCCTGAAGGCCTTAAGGTTGATATAAAACCCCAGGGCAGTGTTGACCTGAGGCTTGGCTATACGGGGCAGCATGTTAAAAACCCTACCCTGCCGGAGCGTGCGCAAAGAAACGGTGGATTTGATTTTGGAATGAACAGCAACGTAAATGTAATGGCCAGCATTGGTGACAAGCTTAAGCTGCCGATTAACTATGATACCAAGGCCACCTTTGATTACCAAAACCAGTTGAAGCTTGATTATAAGGGGATGGATGACGAAATTATTAAATCTGTTGAGGCAGGTAATATTTCATTTCAAACGAAGGGCACGCTTATGTCCAGCGTTCAAAGCCTTTTTGGTTTAAAAACAGCTTTGCAGTTTGGCAGGCTTACGGTTACAACTGCCATTGCAAACCAGCGGTCTCAACGTCAGTCGGTAACGTTGCAGGGTGGCGGAATAAGCCAGCAAATAAACAAAAAGCTGGATGATTATGATGAGAACCGCAACTTTTTAATGGCCCAGTACTTCAGGCGTAATTACAATAATGCCATGAGCAACCTGCCTATTATAAACAGCCAGGTACAAATACTAAGGCTTGAAGTATGGGTAACCAACCGCACCGGTGCAGTAAGCAATACCAGGGCCATTGTAGGTTTAATGGACCTGGCCGAAGATACCGTTTACAACACCAACATTCACCCGGCGCTTAACAATAATCATTTGCCTGATAACGGCAATAACGACCTGTATTCGTATTTGGCCGGCAACAAATCTAACCGCGACCCTACATTTGTTAACGCAACCCTTATGCAGCGCGGCCTTAGCCCCGCTGTAGATTATGAAAAAACTTATGCTAAACAACTTGATCCCAGCGAATACTATTTTAACCCCAAAGTGGGCTTTCTATGCTTACGGCAGCAGCTGCAGCCTAACGATGTGCTGGCGGTAGCCTACCAATATACTTATAACGGCAGGGTTTACCAGGTGGGTGAATTTTCGCAGGATGTGACCATCGATTCAGCCAATGGCGTACAAAAGGTGCTGTTTCTAAAATTGCTTAAAGGCACATCCCAGCGTACACAATTGCCTTTATGGCAATTGATGATGAAAAACGTTTACTCGCTGGATGTTACCAGTTTTCAACAGGATGGCTTTAATGTTAACGTGCTGTACCAGGAGCCAAGCGGCGGTACAAAAAGATACCTTCCCGAAAGTGACCCCGGTGTTTCAGGTAAATCGCTTATATCTATCCTAAACCTTGACCGCCTTAATTTTCGAAACGACCCGGCGCCGGACGGCCAGTTTGACTACGTTGACAGCTTTACCGTTATTTCCCAACAGGGCAAAATTATATTCCCTGTATTGGAACCTTTTGGCCGCGACCTGCAAGCCAGGGCATTTACCACTACCACGCCCGACATAACTGAAAAATACATTTACAACCAGTTGTACGACTCAATAAAAGCTATCGCGCAAACCTATGCCAACCTTGACCATTATGTTTTGCAGGGCACTGTTAAGGGTTCCAGCAATTCTGAAGTATACCTGGGCGGGTTTAATATTCCGCAGGGTTCGGTCACCGTTACTGCCGGCGGGCAGCCTTTAATTGAAAACCAGGATTATGTTATTGACTATAATCTGGGTACACTTAAGGTTATCAGCCAGGCCATTCTTAATTCGGGCGTGCCGGTAAATGTTCAGTTTGAAAACAATGCCAGCTATGGCATACAGCAAAGAAGTTTTTTTGGGTTAAGAGCGGATTATAAAGTAAATAAAAAACTGTCAATAGGCGCCACCATGGAAAGGCTGAGCGAAAGGCCTTTCTTTACCAAAGAAGATTATGGTGAAGACCCAATACGTAATACCATGTATGGCGTTGATTTTAATTACAGCTCAACCTTACCGGGCCTTACCAGGTTGCTTGACAAACTGCCTTTTTATACTACCAATACGCCGAGTACCGTAAACGCTTACGGTGAAGCTGCCATGCTTAAACCCGGCCATGCGCCGCAAATAGGCTCAGGCAGTAACGGTCTTATTTATATTGACGATTTTGAAGGCAGCAGCAGTACCGCAGACCTTCGCTTTCCGTTTGTGGCATGGGCGCTGGCGTCAACACCGGCAGGTAACGGGCTGTTTCCTGAAGCTACGCTTAGTGACGACCTAAATTATGGTAAAAACCGCGCCAAGCTTGCCTGGTATAATATTGAGCCTATTTTGCAGGACAAAACAAGCGTTAACAACCCGCTGCGCGACAACCGCAACGAATTGAGCGACCCCCGTGTTCGTGCAGTTAGTACAAACGAGCTGTTTCCGCAAAAGACAACAAACATAACAGATGTATTAACTACCACCTTTGACCTTGCCTACTACCCTACTGACCCGGGGCCTTACAATTTTACATCAGACGTGGCAAACATAACCGCAGACGGCAAGCTTAGAAACCCGCAGCAGCGCTGGGGCGGTATTATGCGCAGCCTTGACCAGGTACAAACAGATTTTGAAACGGGTAACGTTGAGTTTGTTGAATTTTGGGCGCAGGACCCTTTTATAAAAAATCCGGCAAGTAGTGGCGGTAAACTGTATATTGACCTTGGAAATGTTAGCGAAGACATTTTAAAAGACGGACGGCGATTTTACGAAAACGGCCTTAACACACCAAACCAGCCGGCTGTTATTGACAGCACATCAAAATGGGGCCGTACACCAACCAATCCCATTCAAATCACCCAGTCTTTCAGTAATGACCCGAACGACCGCCAGTACCAGGACGTTGGTTTTGATGGCCTTAATGACGATGGCGAACGCAGCAAACAAAACGTTTACCTGTCTCAACTGTCAAATAATTTTGGTTCTACATCCGGTGTTTATACAAAAGCATTTAGCGACCCTTCTAACGACGACTATAAGTGGTACCGCGACGCCAGCTATGACGCTTCAAAAACAGGCATATTAGGCAGATACAAAAACTATAACAACCCGCAGGGTAACTCGCCTGTTGCAAGCGGCTCATCACAGTTCTCTCCTGCTGCAACACTTTACCCGGATAATGAAGACCTTGACCATGATAATACACTGAACGAGACTGAACAATACTATGAATACGAGGTAGATCTTAAACCGGGCATGGGCGTAGGCATAAGCAAGTATATAACTGACCATAAAGTTGTAACACCGCACCTTGCCAACGGGGCATCAACGTCTGAAGACTGGTTTCTTTTCAGGGTGCCTGTTAAAGAGTTTACCAGCAAAATCGGGAACATTCCCGATTTCAAATCGATCCGCTTTATACGTATGTACCTTACCGGTTTTACTGATTCGGTTGTATTGCGTTTTGCCACCTTAAACCTGGTACGCAACCAGTGGAGAACGTTTACCTACAATCTTGATACTACCGGCTCGTACACTCCTCTTCCGGCCAACAGCAACACCTCTTTCGACCTGCTGTCAGTAAATGTTGAAGAGAACAGCAGCCGTACACCAATACCTTATAAAATACCACCTGGCATTGAGCGCGTGCAAATACTAAGCAACAATGGCGTAAACCTGTTGCAGAACGAGCAGTCAATGAGCCTGCGTGTGCACAACCTTGCACGTGGCGATGCAAGGGCTGTGTTTAAAACATTTAACCTCGACCTGAGGCGCTACGGCCAGTTGTCGATGTTTGTACATGCCGAATCAATATTTAATACATCACCCGGTATTGCCAACGGTGACCTGTATGCAGTAATACGCCTTGGCCAGGATTTTTTGACCAATTATTACGAAGTACGTATTCCGCTTAAGGTAACAGACCCTAACGCGGCGGCGACTGCCGACCAAATATGGCCTGCAGACAATAATCTTGACTTCGCATTGCAGGATCTTGTTCAGTTAAAACTGCGGCGCGATGCCAACCCTAACCTATCTGTCACCAAAATTTACAGGGAGGCCGGGCCAGGCACTAAATCTTATGCAGTAATGGGCAATCCCAACCTTGCAGAAGTACAGGGCATGCTGATAGGTATTGAAAATGATAAAACATTAAATGAGGTTGCCAATGCGGAAGTTTGGGTAGATGAGTTACGCCTGTCTAACATTGACGAGCAGGGCGGCTGGGCCGCTTTGGGCAGGGTTGATTTTCAGCTTGCAGACCTGGGCACCATGACATTTTCAGCCAATACTTATACCCATGGGTGGGGCACTATTGAGCAACAGGTTGGCCAACGCGCATTTAATGATATGGTGCAATTTGACGGCGCTGTAAATGTTGACGCCGGTAAACTTTTACCTAAAAAAGCGGGCATATCCATACCGTTGTATGCAAGTATAGACCGTACGGTGCTAACACCACAATACGACCCATACGACCAGGACGTTCTATATAAATTTAAACTTGCTAACGCAGGGCAAAAAGTAGATTCGGTGCAGGCGGCAGGTATTGACCAAACAACCATAAAAACCATTAACCTTACCAATATGCGGTTTGGTGTTAATGGCAAAAAGCCAAAGCTATGGAGCTTAAGCAATTTTGATTTCAGTTACTCATACACCAGCTTCCTTCAAAGTAACCCAACCATTACGCGAAATGAGATAACAAAACAACGAGGCGGATTTGGCTACACTTATAATGGCCAGCAGAAATATATTGAGCCGTTTAAAAAGCTTATCAAGTCAAAATCAAAATGGTATGCGCTGGTTAAAGATTTTAATTTTAACCTCACGCCATCGCTAATTGGTTTCCGTGCAGATATTAATAAACAAACCGGCCTGTATATACCACGGCTTATAAATATTTATGACAATAACAAGGTGCAGCAGGTTGACTCATCTTACAATAACCTGTTCACGTTTGACAGGTATTACAATTTTAAATGGGACCTAAGCCGCAGCCTTAACCTTGACTTTAGCGCTATTAATAATGCCGCTGTTGATATGCCTTATGGGCTGATTAATACCAAAGCCAAACGCGACACAGTAAGGCGCAACTTTTTAAACGGTGGCAGAAATACCTTGTACCAGCAAAAAACGCTGTTAAGTTACGCATTCCCGCTGGGCAAGCTGCCGATTACAGACTGGATAACCGCCAACTACACCTATACAACAACCTATAACTGGATAGGCGCCAGCCTGCTTGCCTTAAACCTTGGTAATACTATTGAGAACAGCCAGCAAAACAGCTTTAGGGGCCAATTTAATTTTGCACAGTTGTATGCTAAATCAAAGTTCCTTACAGCGGCAACAGCGCCCAAAACCCCTAATGATAACAACAATAATAATAATGCCATTGATATAGGCAAACAACCGGCAGATTCAAGCCTTACCCTACAACCAAGGGACGAAGTTATTAAGGGATTAAAAGGCAAAGCGAGAAAGCAGGCATTACAAAAATGGCGTGCCAAAAAACGCGCCATACGTAAGGCAAAACAAAATGCATCTGGCCCGCAGCAAATTGGCGGCGTGGCAAGGGGTGCCGCGCATTTGATCACAATGATAAAATCTGCCAGTATTGATTATAGTGAAAATTACAACAGCCGCGTACCGGGCTACACTGACAGTACCCGGGCATTGGGCCAAAACTTTAGCAGCATGCAGCCGGGCCTTGGTTATGTATTTGGCAAGCAGCCAGATGAGAACTGGCTTAATATGAAGGCGAAACAGGGCGTTATTACTCGCGATACAACGTTTAACCTGTTTTACCAGCAGGACATGGAGCAGCACTTAGGCTTCTCAGCCCAGGTTGAACCTGTAAGGGAATTTTTGATTGACTTTAACGTTGAAAAAACATTCAGTAAAAATTACACTGAACTGTTTAAGGACTCAACCGGCCTTGGTGACTTTAAACACTACAGCCCTTATGCGGGCGGTGGTTTCAGCGTATCGTACATAAGCTTTAAAACATTGTTTGGCAAGTATAACCCCAACCAGTTATCGGGTACGTTTATTAAGTTTCAAAATTACAGGCAAATTATTGCCAACAGGGTAGCCTCTAAAAACCCGTACTGGAAGGCAGCAGGCTCACCAACTACTACAGATGCCAACGGAACGGTTTACCCTTCAGGTTACGGCCGCTACTCGCAGGATGTACTCATACCGGCATTTTTGGCTGCGTACACCGGCAAAAGCCCTTATAATATAAGCCTGCTTAATCAGAATAATGCAAGCATAAAATCAAACCCATTCAGCGGTATTGCGCCTTTGCCAAACTGGCATCTTACCTATACGGGGCTTTCAAAAGTGCCTGCGCTGGCTAATATTTTCAGCAGCATAAGCTTAACACATGGCTATACATCAACGTTAAGTATGAACAGCTTTACCAGTGCGTTGTACTATTACGATCCCTATCACCTGGGCGCGCCCGCATTCTTAGATACTGTATCGGGCAACTATGTGCCATACTTCCTGGTGCCCAACCTTACTATAAACGAATCGTTCTCGCCGCTTATAGGCATTGATGTAACCACCACCAAACAAATGAACCTGCACTTTGAGTACAGGAAAAGCAGGACCTTAAGCCTTAGCCTGATTGACTACCAATTAAGCGAAACACGCGGCACCGGCTGGACGTTTGGCGGAAGCTTTAGAAAGAAGGGTGTTAAACTCCCATTCAGGCTGCCGTTTACAAAAGGCAAGAAACTGGATAACGACCTTACTGTAAGGCTTGACGTAAGTGTTGACGATAACACACAAAGCAACAGCCAGCTTGACCAGACCACAGCCTTTAGTACAGGCGGGCAAAAGGTTATTGCCCTGCACCCGTCTGTAGACTATGTGATGAGTACAAGGGTAAGGCTGCATTTTTACTTTGACCAGGTTAGAACAATTCCGTATATTTCAACATCTGCACCTATTACAAACACCAGTGCGGGCGTACAAATAAGTGTGTCGCTGGCGCCAACACCATCATCGTCCACACCAAAGCAATAAGCTAAACATGAAAACGAACAAACACACCACACCATTATTTAACCGCCTGTTAAAAACAACACTGGCTGCGGGCTGTTTATTAGTTGCCCCCGGCATTTTTAGCCAGGCAAAAAAAGGCGCTGAACAACAGCAACAGTTAACCCTGTTATTTAATTTAACAGCAGGGGGTGCAAAGTTATTACCCGGTAACACTTACACAAACCCTTTTGGCGAAAGATATACAGTACAAAAATTTAAATACTATATAACACAGCTTGAGTTGCAGGATAGTACAGACATGAGCACCCAATTTTTTCCTGACAACTACTTTTTGATAGATGCTGACGATACCGGTACGCAGCGAATAACCATTCCGTTATCTATAAAACACCTTACATCAGTATCTTTTGTAATAGGTGTTGACAGTTCAGCTAATGTAAGCGGTAAACAGGAAGGCACATTAGACCCCGGCTACGGAATGTTTTGGACATGGAACACCGGGTACATTTATATGAAACTGCTGGCAACATCACCTGCGGCCAAAGTACCGGCAAATACTTTTACTTTTGATATTGGCGGATTTAAACCCGGCGAGAGCGCCTCAAGAAAAATTGGTTTTTATATACGCCACAAGCTTAGCCAGGATGTACACAACATTGTTTTTGGCGTTGACGTTAATAAATTATTTAATGGTGCGCACGATATAAAAATAGCTGAACACCCCTTGTGCCATGAGCCAGGCGCGCTGGCCATGCAACTGGCGGATAACTATGCCACCATGTTCAGCGTTCAGCAGGTTACTAAATGAGGATATTGTATACTATACTTTTTTTTATTATTGTTACTGCAGGCAGCAGTATTTTTATATCCTCTGCCAATAAAACCCCTTCGCCAACACCTATAGCTTTTGTTGTGCCAAAAGGATGGCCGCAGCCGGTGTACGATTTTTCAGCAAACCCTGTAACTGAAGAAGGCTTTCAGCTTGGCCGCAGGCTTTTTTATGATGGCCGCCTTAGCCGCGATGGTAACTTTAGCTGTGCCGCCTGCCACCAGCAGTTTGCTGCATTTGCCACTTACGACCATAACCTTAGCCATGGCGTAAATAACAATTTTACCCGTCGTAACGCACCAGGTTTATTTAACCTTGCCTGGCAAAAGGAATTTATGTGGGATGGAGGCATAACGCACCTTGACCTGCAACCGCTTGCCCCGATGACAGACACACTTGAAATGGGCGAAACTATTGATAATATTTTAACCAAGCTGCGGGCAGATACTGCATACAGGCGTATGTTTAATGCAGCATTTGGCTCAACTGATATAACAACGCAAAGGTTAACAAGGGCGCTTAGCCAATTTGTATTAATGATGGTTAGCGCTAACAGCAAATATGACCGTGTAATGCGGGGCGAGGATACATTTGACCTGCCGCAAAGACTGGGATACGAAATATTTATGAAAAAATGCCAGGTGTGCCATACCCCACCCCTTTTTACAGATTACAGCTATCGTAATACGGGCATAACTGCAGACCAATACTTAAATGATATTGGCAGAATGAAGATAACCCGCAACCCGGTCGACTCGCTTAAGTTTAAAGTGCCATCGTTGCGCAATGTTCAACTTACCTTTCCCTATGGGCATGACGGCCGTTTTTTCAATTTGCAGGATGTGCTGGACCATTACCGCAAAGCAGTAACCAATAGCCCGACGGTTGATTCGCTGGTGCGCAATAATCTTAACCTGTCTAACTACGAAACAGGGCAGCTAAAGGCATTTATGTACGCCCTTACTGATTCGTCATTTTTGCATGATGCCCGCTTTGCCCCACCCGGGTATGAGAACAGGACACCTAAAGCACCTTCGGAGCATGAGCACCTATACAAATATTAGATTGCTGATTTTGAGATTTAGTGGTTTGGTGATTTTACAGTAAACACGCACATTTAAAATAAATCACAAAATTCCCAAATCCCAAAATCAGCAATTGTATTATACTGTTATCTTACCTTCTACCCCATCATCCATAGTTTTGCCAATGATGGCGCCGGCAAGTATCTTTAGCATGGCTACCATTTTATTGTTTTTGGTATCCCAATAATGCGCTTCAATAGTCTTTACTTTAATAATGCTTATACCCGGGTCATCAACGCCTTTTGTAAACCATGCTTTGGCAATGGGTGTCCACAACTCTTTTATCTTTTCCCTGTCTGTTGAAATTTCGGCAGTGCCGTAAATACTTAAGTATTCGCTGTTGCTCTTGTTAAAATAGAATAACTGCACACGGTTGTCACGCTCTATTTCCCTGTTTTTATCACTACTGCGTTCACTTAAAAAATATAGTATACCATTTTCGTCAACTTTTTGTGTTGACATTGGCCTGGTGGTTAACGGTACGGTAGCAAGGTCAGTCGTAAACAGGCATATATCTGCTGAATTTACCAGCTCTTTAATTTTTTCAATAGCATCCTGGTCGTAAAGGTTTCTAATATCGCCCATATTATTGTTTTTATAGTTATCAATATCGTTTCGACAGTTCCAACAATTACTATGCCTTGCCAAATTGTTGATGATTGGCATAATGGTGTAATACAGTGTATTAAACAAATCCCCAACAAACATTGTTACAATGTGGTGAAGGATGCACAGTTGCAGTAATTAAGCCATGGCGCAACAAGGCATTTAGCCAAAGCCTGGTAGTTTTAAACATGATGGCGGCTATTGATACGAATTGAATTTATCTTGCATCGCAATATCTCAACATATATGACTGTTCACTTAATAATAAAGGGTAAGGTACAGGGTGTATTTTACCGCGCCCGTACAAAAGATGAAGCAGAGCGGTTACGCATTACAGGCTGGATAAAAAACACTGACAATGGCGATGTGGAAGTAATGGCCGCGGGCGATGATGACGCGATTGATACTTTTATACACTGGTGCAGGCAAGGCCCACCGCGCGCCATAGTAAAAGAAGTAATTGTGAACAAAGCCGGCGGCGAAGCGTTTGAGGGGTTTGAAATAGTACGGATTTAAGGTTTATAATTTAAAGTTACGCGAAGATTGAGGTGTAACGAGACGATAGCGGTTGAGAAGTATTCAGCTTATTTCTTCTTCCCTGTCCACCAAACTTCGCGGCAAAGCTGAGTTCGGTCCCTCACTTTCCGCTGGAAATCGCGCAGGCTCTAAACCATTCCTTAACTATTCATAGCGTACATAATAATGTTGACGCCAAACTTGGTGTTATCTTCGGAGAGAAAGCGCTTGTTTCTAAAATCGTAGTCCCACTCGCAGCCGTAATCCTTATTGCTGTACAGTACGCCTATGCGGCCATTTATTTCAACCGCTTTCAGGTAATCATGCACAAGGTCGTCGCCCCAGCCATTTAGTTCAAAACCTGTGGTGGGTGGGCCCTTTTCAAACTTAAAAAAACTGTTATAAATAGCGTGGTTATTGGGTATTTTTTTTAGCGCCCCTTGGCCGAACAATACCTCCATCTGCGCCTCGAACGATTTTGCAAACAGGCCATCTATATCGTGATTGCAGTCGTCTGCAAAAACAAAACCGCCGTTCTGCACATACTTTTTAAAATTGGCGCTTTCCTGGGCATCAAACTGCACCAGCTTGTGGCCGCTTATGTAGCAAAAAGGGTATTCAAATAACTCATTACTACCCAGGTCAATTATTTTCTCCTGTAAGTTTACGGGTACGGTGGTATACTCAATAAGTGAGTTTAAAATATTGCTTGGCATGCGCTGGTCGGTATCCCAATCGCCGCTTCGGTAACGTAATCTTGTAAAAGTAAATTTAGCCCTGTTCATGCAGACCGTAAAGGTACGCAATTTGCCGCTTCGCGGGAAGCGATGAAGTACGGTTGATAAGGATTGGGGGGATAATCGCAGATGCCAAAACGCTGCAAATCCTCTAAACCCCTATCATCTGCGTTCAATTCACTCTTCCAAAATGGGTAACCATTTATAAAATAAGCAAATTTTCACAAATAGAAACAGCCCGATACCAATACTTTTACCTGTAACAATTGCAAAAGACAGGAAGAGCATATTCCGTTGAACATAAACAAGTTCTTATCCATATTATTTGCCGTTGTTACCGTATTTAGCGCTGTGTTTGGCGTTTTTTTTCTAATTTCCGAGCCTACAGCAAATACTCATTAAAAACCTAACATTTTGGATAACGCAGAAAGCACAGTAAAAAGCCTATTGGGTAAACTGCCCCTGTTAAAGCAAGAAATACAAAAAATTATTATAGGGCAGGATGATGTATTGGATGAAATTTTGGTGGCATTATTAGCAGGCGGCCATTGCCTGCTTGAAGGAGTGCCCGGCCTTGCAAAAACATTAATGGTAAAAACGTTAAGTCAGGCCCTGCATTTACCCTTTAGGCGTATACAGTTTACGCCAGACCTTATGCCTACCGATATTGTTGGAACCGAAATACTGGAAGAAGACCATGTTACCGGCAAGCGTTTTTTTAAATTTAACAAAGGGCCGCTGTTCGCTAATATTGTGCTGGCTGATGAAATAAACCGCACACCGCCCAAAACACAAAGCGCATTATTAGAAGCGATGCAGGAATTTGAGGTTACTTATGGCGGGCAAACATACCCGCTTGACAGGCCATTTTTTATTCTTGCCACGCAAAACCCCATAGAGCAAGCAGGCACTTATCCCCTGCCCGAAGCGCAGCTTGACAGGTTTTTGCTATACATTAAAATTGGCTACCCAACTGATAAAGAAGAGATAGAAGTATTAAACAGCACAACAGGCAGTAAAAAAGTAGCTATACAACCAATTCTACATGCAGATGATATAATACAAATGCAAAAACTGGTGCGCGATGTTACCATTAACGAAGACCTGGTTGCTTATGTAAGCAATGTTATCCGCGCTACACGGCCAGATACAACTACGATAAGCTATGTAAAAGACTGGGTGCGCTGGGGTGCCGGACCGCGAGCAGGACAAAGCCTTATATTAACGGCTAAAGCAAGGGCGTTATTTAAGGGCCGCTACGCGGTGCTGATGGAAGACCTGCACGCCATGGCTTACCCCGTTTTGCGCCACAGGGTGCTGATGAATTTTAAAGCCGACGCAGAAAATATTACTGCCGATAATGTTACCGCGGAGCTGTTGAAAAATATTCAGCGGCCAAAAACAGTTATACAATAAAACTTTTACCATGCGTACAATATTTGCCTGTGTTTTATTGGTTATAGCCTGTAGGGTGCACGCGTCAACTGATACGGTGGCAACGTGGCAGCCCATCATCCCTAATAAAATTGCGGAGAAATATGTGCCTGCTGTTGCCGAAGAATTTACCGGCCTTTTAAACGACCACATATACATCAACCTTAATAAAAGGCTGTTGCAAATAGACTCAGGCATACTACTCTCCGGCTTCGAGCACAGGCCGGGCTCACAAACATGGATAGGTGAACATGTGGGCAAATTTTTGTTCTCTGCTTCCAGAACGTATGCCTATACACATGATGAAAGGCTGAAGGCTTTGATGGATGATATGAAGCGCAAGTATATTGCCACACAGTTGCCGGATGGCTATATAGGCACTTACCTGCCGGCAAATTACTGGACTGAGTGGGATGTATGGGCGCATAAATATGCTATTATTGGCTTGCTGAATTATTACGCTATAACTGGTGATAAAGCTTCCCTTGAAACGGCGAAGAAAGCAGCAGACCTTATTTGCCGCACTTTTGGCAAAGGCCCCGGGCAGCTTGATTTAAATACACACGGCGAACATGCGGGCCTGGCGCCGGGCAGCATATTGGAGCCTATGGTTGACTTGTACCGCTATACAGGCGACAAAAAATATCTTGCCTTCTGCCAGTATATATTAAGCAATTGGGAAAGCCAGACAGGCCCGAAATTACTAAGCGCCTTGCAGCAATATGTTGGCGATGTTACTAAAGTGGGCGATGCAAAAGCATATGAGATGCTTAGCTGCTTTGTTGGCATTTTAAAGTACTATAAACTTACAGGCGATGCAAAATATTTTACCGCTTTGCAAAATGCGTGGCAGGATATTGTTGACCGCAGGCTATACATAACCGGCACAGCCAGCGTGGGTGAAGTATTTACCCCGCCACACCAATTGCCGGCCGGCAATGATGTAAACATGGGCGAAGGCTGTGTTACCGTTACATGGATACAGTTTAACGAGCAGATGCTGAAGATAACCGGCTACATGAAATATGCCGAAGAAATTGAGAAGGCCGTGTATAACCACCTGTTTGCTGCAGAGAACCCAGAAACCGGTTGTGTTAGCTATTACACAGCCCTGCAGGGTGCAAAACCTTACCGTTGCGACCAGGGATTCTCGTGCTGCCTGTCGAGTGTGCCAAGAGGTATTTCGATGATACCGGGGCTGGTGTGGGGCAAGGTGAATAACCAGTTTACCGTATTGATGTATGAGCCGGGCACAACGAGCGAAAAAATCATGACAGATGATGGAAGTAATATTGACTTGCAGGTAAAAGCGGAAACAGATTTTCCCGCAACAGGCGATGTGGCATATACGGTAACTCCATCGGAAACTAAAAAGTTTACGGTTAATTTCCGTATACCATCGTGGGCGGTTAACTATGCGCTGAGCGTAAACGGAGAAGAACAAAAAATTACCAGCGCGGATGAGATTAGTATTAACAGGATTTGGAAAGCAAACGACAAGATTGATGTAAAGTTTGAGATGCCGTTACAACAAATAGCCGGCGGGCTTTCTTACCCTAACGCTGTTGCATTTAAGCGCGGTCCCCAGGTGCTGGCCCTTGACTCATTACTAAATGTAGGCAACCCGGGCACAATTAATATGGCCGGAAGCCGGAATGAATTTACGATACAGGATGCGGGTGACATATTGCCAAAATATTGGGTTGGTAAACAGGCTTATAAAGTTACCAGGCAGGATATTAAAAGAACGGAGCAATTTATATTGGTGCCCTTTGCTGACGCCGGCCAGCAGGCATCGTCGCTGGAAGTTTGGGTGCCTGTAGTTGGTAAAAGTGCTGCGGTGGAGAGGTAGACGGGTTTGAGGTAGCCAGTTGAGCCCCCTGAATAGAATAGGTTTTAAAAAATAATATTAGATGAGCCGTTTACTTGACCCCAAAATATTGATGACCATAAAAAATCTGCAATTAGCGGCTAAAACCACTATTGACGGGTTTATGCAGGGCATTAACAAAAGTAAGGTTAAGGGCCCGGGGCTTGAGTTTAGCCAATACCGCAGCTATCAGCCAGGCGACGACCTGCGCTGGCTTGACTGGAAGATGTATGCCCGCAGCGACAGGTATTATATTCGTGAGAGCGAGATTGAAACAAGCATATCGGTAAAGCTGCTGATAGATGCCAGTGCATCAATGAAGCACAAAGATGGTGGCGTTACCAAAATTGAGTACGCAAAATATTTGGCCGCATCATTGGCATATCTTGCCAATATGCAGAATGATGCCGTAGGTTTGTATGTGCTGCAAAACAATAACACGTTTGTGCTGCCATCAAAAAAAGATCACCAGCACCTTTCAAGATTGTATTACCAGTTGGAGAACATACAGCCTGAAGGCAGGTTTACCGAAGCGGTGCAATACAAAGATATTTTTGCAGGAGCAGGCAAACGTGAACTGCTGGTATTTATTACTGACCTGTACCAGCAAAACAACGAGATATTCGACATGCTCAATGAACTGTCAACGCTTAAGCATGAAATAATTGTTTTTCATATAATGGCGGAGAATGAATTGCAACTGGATTATAAAGGATATAGCTCGCTGGAAGACCTTGAAACCGGGCAGGTAGTAAATATTGACAGCGGCAAAAACAAGGAAGCATACAGGCAAAACCTTGACGCTTACTTATCATCCATACGATTAGAAATGCTTAACAGGAATATTTTCTACCGGATGGTTAATATGCAGCAACCTTTAGACGTGGTATTAAAAGATTTTCTTAAACAGCATAACACATTAAAAGCTTAATACTTTGTTTTATTTTTTGCAACCTGTGTGGATGTTTTTGAGTTTGGGCGTATTGATACCCATTATTATACACCTGTGGAATATACAGCAGGGTAAAATATTAAAAGTAGGCAGCGTTGCCTTGCTTACAAAAGATGCCATAAAGAGCAGCAGCAGTATTAAGCTGCACGAACTGTTGTTGTTAATTTTACGCTGCCTGTTGATTTTATTGCTGGCTGCACTGTTAAGCAAACCACAGTGGAACGCCAAAAACAATGCCGGCAAGGGCTGGCTAATGATAGATAAAAATGACGCCCAGCAAACCTACAACCACTTTAAGCCCCAAATTGACTCACTGATGCAGGCAGGTTATGAATTGCATTATTTTAATAATGGCTTCGAAAAAACCAGCTTGCAAAACGCGTTAAGCAACAGCACCGATTCAACACAAAATATAAATTACTGGGCTATTCTAAGGCAGCTAATTAATAAACGAGACGGCCAAATACCTTTATATATTTTTACCAATGATTATTTAAACAAATTTACCGGCACAAGGCCCACTGTGCAACCAAACATACATTGGTACAATTATACACAGGGCGATACATCAAGCTACCCGGCAGCTGTGTACGCTATGCAGGGCGATAGTATAAAGGTTATAACGGCAAACAGTTCTGCAACAGGCACCTATAACACTTATAGCAACAAAGCCTACGCACAGGTGCAAAGCACTGGCGCCGATACAGCTACGTTGTACGTTACTATTTACAACAAAGGTTTTACTACTGATGCAGGTTATGTAAAAGCGGCGATAGAAGCAATACAACAATTCAGCAGGCGAAAAATAAAAGTATTTGTTACAGCTAACTTATCACAAATATCTCAGCAGCAAAGCTGGCTGTTTTGGCTCAGCAATGATGTTATGCCTGCAAATGTTAAGGCACAGAACATTTTTGTGTATGAAAAAGGCAAGGAAGAAGATGTACATTCATGGGTTAAAGCTGATGCCGCGCAAAGCTCAACGCAGGCTTTGTATAAACGCGTTACAAACCAGGATAGCGGCAGCAATGTTATTTGGAGTGATGGATTTGGCCGGCCGTTGTTAGCCAAAAAATTAAATACCTGGCATTTTTACAGCCGTTTTGACGCATCGTGGAATGACCTGCCGTGGAGTCATGACTTTCCACAGATGATATATTCGTTATTGATCAATGATAGTTTAACGGTCAATATTGCAGCAAAAGACAAACGCATTATTGATGATGACCAATTGCAGCCGGCTACTGAAAAAGAAAACATTGCTTCTTCAAAACAAACCAATTTCAGGGTTGATATATCTAATATAACCCTGTTACTTGCCTTTATTGTTTTTTTTATAGAACGAATCATTTCATCAGGAACAAAAAAGGAGCGTGTGTATGCATAGTGAAACTGGAAAAAATATTATTACATCATTCAGGCAAAAATGGGTACGTAATTCCATCTTATCCCTCGGCTTTATTTCGCTGGCATGCTCTTTTTTAAGTGGTATGCTGCTGCATAAACTACTCTTTTCTCCTCTATCATTAACCATACTGTTTTTCTTTATATTAACAACTTTCCTGTTATTGCTTAAACGCCCATGGCAGGTGCAAAACAAACAGGTAGTAAGTTTTTTGAACGGAAAATATCCGGAACTTGAAGAAAGCTGCGGCCTGTTATTAAAAAACAGCAATGAATTAAGCTTGTTGGAAACATTACAGGCTGACAGAACTTTAGCAGCCCTGCAACAAATTACAAAGCCGAAGGAGTTTATAAAATCACTTCGTACATCCATATTAACGTTATTAGCAGCATGTATTGTCGGCCTGGCGTTGGCATACGTTCCCATGCATTTTAATATGTCGTCAACAACCAGTGTCTCGCCAACTAATACAAACACGCCGCCAGAAAAAATATTACCGGGCATAAGCGCTGCGGCTATAACCATTACGCCGCCTGTTTACACAAAGCATTCAGCAAAACAACAGCAACAATTTAATATAAGGGTTGAGGAAGGCGCTTTGGTGCAATGGACAATACAAACCACAACTGCTGTAAAAAAAATACAATTGTTGTTTAATGACTCCAGCAAGCTTTTATTACAGGCACAAAATGATCAACATACGCAATGGCAAATAAGCAAAAAAATTGCAGCAAGCGGTTTTTACCAGGTAGCGCTTGACAGCAGCTTATCTGAATTTTATAAGATAGAAGTAATAAAAGATCAGCCGCCAGTAATTGCTGTTACTTCACCCAAACCAAATATCACCATTGAATATGGCGAGCCGCAGCGCATAAATATCAACGTCAACGTTACTGACGATTATGGTGTAAAAAACGCCGCCATATTTGCTACCACGGCCAGCGGCAGCGGCGAGGCTGTGAAGTTTAAAGAGCAAACTATACAGTTCCCCAACAGCTTTAACGGCCAGCTAACACAATACCAATTGCAAAAAATGGTTGACCTTGCCGCCATGGGCATGCAGCCTGCCGACGAATTGTATTTTTATATAAAGGCTGTTGATAATAACAGCCAGGAAAAACGAAGTGACATATACATTGTAACACTGGCAGACACAGCACAATTGATGGAAAGCGACGTGCTGTTAGGCAACGTAAAACTTAAACCAGAATATTTTAGAAGTGAACGGCAGATAATTATTGAAACAGAACAATTGCTAAAAGACAAAGATACCATTACCCCGGAAGAATTTAAAAACCGCAGCAACAACCTGGGTATTGACCAAAAGCTGCTGCGTTTACGTTATGGCAAGTTTTTGGGTGAAGAAAATGAAAGCGGTGAGGGTGTTGCCGATAACAATAATACACTAAGCGACCCGACTAATTTTGGCAACGCCAATGCAATAATAGATGCATATAGCGACAAGCACGATAATGCCGAAGATGCTACATTTTTTACCGACGACATTAAGCAACAACTAAAGGCAACACTAACAGAAATGTGGAACGCCGAAATAAAATTGCGCACCTTTAAGCCACAGGAGGCTTTACCATTTGAATACAAAGCATTGCGCCTGCTGAAAGACCTGCAGCAGAAGTCGCGGGCCTATGTGCCTAAAACAACATTTAAAACAACACCGCTGAAGCCGGAGAAACGTTTAACGGGCGACCTAAGCAAAATAATTCAGCCGGAAACACAGGCGAACATTCCCAAACAGGCTGGAGCAAATGAAACTATTGCCGCCGCGCTTTCTATATTGGAACAATTGAAGTTTACCGCAAAAATTAGCGGCAGTGATGAAGAAACCCTGCAGCAGGCCATGCAGTTATTAGGCAACCAGGCCGCCATTGAGCCTGCTGCTTATTTACAGGGGTATCAATCATTAAAAAAGATCGCTGAAGTATTGCAAAGTAAGAACCCGGTAATAAAAACAGACATTCAAAATGCTGAACAGGCTTTACAAAAAATGATAACTGCGCCGGATGCATTGCCACAAAAAAATAATGCCGGGCCATATAACCAGCTACAGCAACAATATTTTAAAACCCTTCAAAAAAACAAAGGCAATTAATGGGTGGCTGGCAGTATATATTTATCATTTCAGGCTTGGTGTTGCAGGTTGTAACTTATGTACAGCAGTACCGGCGTCGCAATAAACGAAACCTTGTATTGCGCCTTATTGCTTCTGTTATGGCAGTAATAAGTTTAACCTGTTTAGCCTTAAACATAACTTATACCCGTGCCACGCCTGCTGAAAACGCTGCTATCATTTTAACGGAAGGATACAATACCGACAGCGTTAATGCATTTAAAACATCTCATACAAAAATGCCTGCTTATAGTTTTGATGAGTACATTGCCAGCGGCTTAAACAACTATGCAGGCTTACACGTTTTTGGCAGTGGCTTATCAGCGGATGAACTACAACAACTCAATAACACACCGGTAATATTTCATAACCAGCCGGTTGCTATGGGTACTATATCTGTAAACTGGCAGCAAACACTGCAAACAGGTGAACAATTGCGCATACAGGGTAGTTTTAACAATACAACTAATGCACCGGTTAAGCTCCAGTTAAATGGATTGAATACTCTATTGGATTCTACAACTATTAAACCAAACAGTTTAAGCAATTTTGAATTAACGGCTACACCGAAGCAGTCAGGCAGGGCTGTGTATAATATTACTGCACTTGCTGGCGACAATACCATAGAAGAAGAATTTGTACCTGTTGATGTAACACCAGCCGACTCAATAAAAGTGTTAATACTGGCAGCATCGCCTGACTTTGAAAACAGGTTTTTAAAAACATGGTTAGCTGAAAACAATTGCGAAGTAGTGGTAAGGAGTACTACCAGCAAAGGCAAATTTGATAAATCGTTTACAAATACTGCGACAACCAACATTGACCAAATTACTACACAAACGCTGGCTACATTCGATGTGTTAATAAGCGATGCCGCGGAGTTTGCTTCCTTAAGCCGGGATGAGCAAAACGCAGTACAGGCAACAGTTGAAAGCGGTATGGGCCTGATCATTAAAACAGACACCACGTTATCTTCTTCTTTTTATACTTCATTGTTCCCGGTATATAGCGGGCAGGTTAAGCCGCAACAATCATCAACACTAAGGCTGGCAGGCGGTGCAATATTGACGGAGCCTGCTGAGCAATCACTGTTTATACATGAGCAGCCCGGAACCCAGGCGCTGGTAACTGATTCATCTGCACAAGTGCTGGTAGGCAGCACAGTATACGGCTCAGGTAAGGTGGCTGTTACTACGCTGAACAATACGTATAGCTGGATGCTTACCGGCAACAAACATAATTACCACACTTACTGGAGCGCTTTATTAAGCCGGGTTGTTAAAAATAAAAACAGCAATCAAAACATGTGCTTCTATCCAGCCTTCGCCAGGGTAAACCAACCGTTGCATTTAACTTTTTCTGCTAATACCAATCCTTACCCCGTTATTAATGGCAGCCCCCTGTATCTTTCTCAACAAGTAAACTTGCCATTTAAGTGGGATGGTGTTTATTGGCCAACGCAAGCAGGCTGGCAAACGATAAAGCTGCAAAACGACAGCATTAATTTTTATACCTATACTAACAGCGATTGGAAACAGGTAACAGCTTTTGCCAATACTGCCGCAACCAATCAATATGTTGTTGCCCAACAAACTATATCTTCCGGCAGCGGCGTAGCATTAAAAGAAGAAGTACCTGTACCTAAAGTATATTTTGTTGTTGTGTTATTGGTGGGGTGTACTTTTTTGTGGGTGGAGAGAAAGTTTAGTTGAAAATACCCTCACCCCCGGCCCCTCTCCACAGGTGTAGCGGGATGCCCTAAAACAATACAGGTTTATACATTTTGTCTGCGGTTAATGAGGGGAAGAATCGTTAGTCAAGGTGTATATAAATAATCTTGTTCTCGTTGTCAATATGCAGCCAATTGGTAGTTTCCGGGTATGGTACACAGCATGATATATTTAACCCCCTTGCATACCTGCTTAAAGCCTTTCTTCCAAAAAATAAAATCAGTTTGTGTGTTGCCTGCCCGTCCGGGCCGGCGTAAGCCATCAATTCAACATGCCTGTTGTCATTTACGTATTTTTTAGAGTAATTGGCTGAAGTTTCCAATACGCCATCGTACCAATACATATGTGCAGGATTATTGGTAAGATTGGCAAACGCGCGGGTAAGTCTATATTCAAGAAAATTGCAAAAATCCCTGTCTATCATTCATTCCCTTTAGTGGTTGAAAATAATTATGCAAAAATAAATATTTTATAAACTTGTTTTAACTAATAATATACTAAACCTGTAATACCTTAACAGCCTTATTTTATTTGTGATGGCTGCGCTAAAAAAAATGTTTCCTGCTGCAATATTAAGTACAATATTGTGTAGCGCCTGTTTGTACGCCTTGGCACAAAAGGTGATTGAGCCGCCCTTTACCAATAAAGACTGGATAAAGCCTTACCCGCCTTTTCGCATTGCGGGCAACCTGTATTATGTTGGCACATACGACCTTGCATGTTACCTAATAACTACCCCGAAGGGCCATATACTAATAAACACAGGCACTGCACAAAGCGCAGGGCTGATACAAAAAAGTGTTGAAGCATTAGGCTTTAAATTTTCTGATATTAAAATATTACTTACCAACCAGGTGCATTTTGATCACGTTGGCGCTATGGCAGCCATTAAAAAAATTACCGGGGCTAAAATGATGGTTGATAAAGCAGATGCCGATGTGCTGGCTAATGGAGGCAACTCAGATTATTTGTTTGGCGGCAAGGGCTGTTTGTTTGCACCTGTTAAGGCAGACCGCATATTACATAACCTTGATACGGTGCAATTAGGTGGCCTGAATATTATTGTGCTACACCACCCCGGCCATACCAAAGGCTCTTCCAGCTTTTTGTTTGAAGTAAGGGACGAGCAGCGTACGTACAATGTGCTTATTGCCAACATGCCAACTATTTTATCTGGCTCAACATTTCCATCAATGCACTCATATCCCAACATTCAGCAGGATTTTAAATACACGCTTGACACACTGAGAAAGATACGTTTTGACCTGTGGTTTGCACCGCATGCCAGCCAGTTTGACCTGGAGAAAAAGCACAAGCCCGGAGATAGTTATAACCCGGAAGCATTTCGAGACCAAAGGGGATTTAATGCAGCGTTAGAAGATTTAAGGAAGGAGTTTGAGAAGAGGGTGAAGGGATAATGAGCGAAAAAATTTATATGCGATGCACAGAATATTTATAGTTTGTACTTACATCATTTTTATTACTGCCTGCAAGCAGCATAGTAAACCAACTATCAACACCTCCGCTGAGTATTTTAGTAATAACGAGGATAATTTTGTATTTATAGTTTTTGATAAAGATAAAGTTGATACCTTTTTTAAAGAATATTTGCCTATTCAAAGCAGCACCGCAAAAATCAACAGTGGCTTTAAACAACTGCTTTTAGAAAAAGAAGTTGTACACAATGATAGTGACAGGTATTCAAGGCAAACGCACATTCCAACCCATAATGATTATAGCCTGGCGTTAAAGCTTTTAAAAGAAGCAGCAGAAAAAAACAACGATAAGTATTTTTCTGGCAGTCTTCGCTATCTTTTCTATTACAATTGTTTACCTACAGAATTTAACTATAAATGGTGTCAGTTGTTGGGCGGCTTCAACTTTAATATTACTTTTTTTAGATTGCTTAGGGAAAAATCAAAAATATTTGACGGCACCATTTACGGCACAGCCGGTTACCATGATGAAAATATTAGAAAGATATTTCCGGATGACATTTATAACGAAATAACAGCCGCTGTTGCTTTGCAGATTAAAAAGGATATAAACAACAGTACAGCGTTTAATGATTTGCGATTTCAACAGGACAAAAACAACTTTGTATATTTTTTAGACCAGGTGATACGTAATAAATGTCGCTTGTTTCTTTTTGATTACAACTAAAATCTGCCCAACTGCAATCCCTCATCACAAGTGAGTGACACAAGGAACGATGAGTAAACTTACAACAGCCCGCCCCCTCGCCCACCCTTCAATTTCACCATTCATCCAAAAATCACCCTATTGGGGGTATACGTATTGCTAATTAATGCCTATATTGGCAGTTAGCAAAAACATTTTAATAACCTTAATAAGCAACATTTTGAAACGTAGAGATTTTCTTTACCTGAGCGGGCTTGGTGCAGGCGCTATTATGCTGCCTAAAACCGGGGCCTTTGCGCGCAATGTTTCGTTAGACGAACCATGGACGCCGGCCGATAATGCTTTTAAAAAACAACTGGCAGATGTGGCGCTAACCGCCGCACGCAGCAAAGGGGCCACTTATACTGATGTGCGTATTGGCCGTTACCTTAACCAGTTTGTTGTTACACGCGAGGATAAGGTGCAGAACATTGTAAATACCGAAAGTTACGGTGTTGGCATTCGGGTTATCGCCAATGGCAGCTGGGGTTTTGCAGCAACAGACGTACTTACCAAAGATAATATTGCCAAAACTGCAGAACTGGCTGTAAGCATTGCCAAAGAAAATGCGCGCCTGCTTACTGAGCCTGTGCAGCTTGCGCCACAGAAAGGCTATGGTGAGGTGAGCTGGAAAACGCCGATAGAAAAAAATGCGTTTGAAGTACCGGTAAAAGAAAAGGTTGACCTGCTGCTGAGTGTGAATGACGCTGCCATGAAGGCCGGTGGTAATTATGTAAACAGCATTTTGTTTTTTGTGAATGAGCAGAAATATTTTGCGTCAAGCGACGGATCGTATATTGACCAGGATATTCACCGTATATGGCCAACTTTTGGTATTACTAAAATTGATTCGGCCACCGGTAAGTTTGAAACCCGCCAGGCGTTAAGTGCGCCGCGTGGCATGGGTTACGAATATATTGTTCCGCGCGACAGCGATAAAATAAAAACAGGCCCTTGTATATTATACCGCGACAGGTACGATATGCTGGAAGATGCCAAACAAGGCGCTGCGCAAGTAAGTGAAAAAATAAAAGCCAAGAGTGTTGAAGCAGGCAAATACGATATTGTGCTTGACCCTACCAACATGTGGCTTACCATACACGAAAGTGTAGGCCACCCTACTGAGCTTGACCGCGTACTTGGCTACGAAGCCAACTTTGCCGGTACCAGCTTTTTAACGCTGGATAAGTGGAAAAGCGGCAACTTTAATTTTGGCAGCAAACTGGTAAACATTAAGGCAGATAAGTTACAACCGGGCAGCCTTGGCGCTGTTGGTTACGATGATGAAGGCGTAAAAACCGGCGAGTGGGATGTTATTAAAGACGGCACGCTGGTAAACTACCAGGTTATACGCGACCAGGCGCACATACTTGGCCTTAACGCAAGCCAGGGGTGTTGTTATTCCGATAGCTGGAGTGATGTTCAGTTTCAGCGTATGGCCAATATATCGCTGCAGCCGGGTAAAGACGGCTTAAGCCCGTCTGACATTATTAAAAATGTGGAGAAAGGCATTTACATTGTGGGCGACAGTTCATTCTCTATTGACCAGCAACGTTATAACTTCCAGTTTAGCGGGCAGATGTACTACGAAATTAAAAACGGCCAAATAGTAGGTATGCTGAATGATGTAGCGTACCAAAGCAACACACAGGAGTTTTGGAATAGCTGTGCCGCCATTGCAGATAAAAGGGACTACCGTTTAGGCGGCAGCTTTTTTGATGGCAAAGGCCAGCCTGCACAGTCAAGCGCGGTATCGCACGGCTCATCAACCGCAAGGTTTAACGGAGTAAACATTATAAACACAGCAAGGAAGATATAAACCCCCACCCCCTAAAGGGGGCTTAAGAAGAGCGGAAACAGACAATTGAATTTTACCAACTACAATTATTAATAATTTATGCCAATACTTAGCCAGGATGAAGCGAAAGCTTTATTAACAAAAGTACTCAGCTATTCAAAGGCGGACGCCTGTGAAGTAAATTTAGGCGGCAGCGATGGCGGAAATATACGCTATGCGCGCAATGCAGCATCAACAAGCGGCGGTGTAAGCCAAAGCAGCCTTGTGGTGCAATCATCATTCGGTAAAAAAGTAGGTGTCGCCACTATTAACGAGTTTGACGATGCCTCACTTGAAAAGGTAGTAAGGCGTGCTGAAGAACTTGCGCAGCTTGCACCGGAGAACCCCGAATTTGTGCCAAACCTTGGGCCGCAACAATATGATGAGCCCTCAAAAACATTTGAGCCTTCTACAGCAGCTATTGACCCAAAATTTCGTGCAGATGCTGTTGCTACCAGCCTTCAAATAGCAAAAGATAATAAGCTGATAGCGGCAGGATTTTTTGAGAACAGCGCGGGGTACTCAGCCATGATGAACAGCGCCGGTTTATTTGCCTACAACACATCTACCAACGTTAACTTTAATGTAACGCTTAGAACAGAAGATGGCAAAGGCAGCGGCTACGCCACGAAAGGCTATACCGATGTTAGTAAGCTTGATGTAGGCGCAGCAACACGCATTGCCGCACAAAAAGCAGCAGGCAGCTCAACGGCAAAAGCTATTGAACCCGGCAAATACACGGTTATATTAGAACCTGCTGCCGGCGCAGTATTGCTGGAAAATCTTATATTCTCTTTAGATGCCCGCAGCGCAGATGAAGGCAGGAGTTTTTTAAGCAAAGCCGGCGGTGGTACCAAGTTAGGCGAGAAAATGGTTGACGAGCGCGTTACTATTTACAGCGACCCGCATAACCCTGAGTTGCCTACCAGTGTTTGGAATGGCGACGGAAGGCCACAGAAAAAAATTAACTGGATAAACAAGGGCGTGGTGGAAAATTTGTACTACTCACGCTACTGGGCGCAAAAGCAAAATAAAACGCCGATACCCGGGCCCGATTCGTTTATAATGGCAGGCGGTGATGCCAGCCTTGAAGACCTTATAAAAGGTACCGATAAGGGCATACTGGTTACCAAGCTATGGTATATACGCCCGGTTGACCCGCAAACATTGTTGTTTACCGGCCTGACACGCGACGGGACTTTTTATATTGAGAACGGCCAGGTAAAATTCCCGATAAAGAATTTTAGGTTTAATGAAAGCCCTATTATAATGCTTAACAACCTTGATGCATTGGGCAAACCCGAACGTACAGTAAGCACCGAAAGCAATAACAGCATGCTTATACCGCCAATGCGTATAAGAGACTTTACATTCTCGTCTTTGTCAGACGCTGTATAATATTCTTCTGTACCCAGGGTTGCTTTGGGAAACATAATAATTGTAAGGCTGCGCCAAAAGCGTGGCCTTTTTATTTCCGCCCCTCCAGGGGAGTTCTTTGGCTCTACCTCTCTCCCCCGCACTATTGTTGGGACACATCTTTCCTGTATATTGTAAAACCCTTTTTTGCTTTTTAAGATGACCTCTAAAGACTTTAAAGCGATCTTTTCCACCTTATGCCGCCCCTATCCCCTAAAGGGGGACTTTTAAACATAGCATTTTTTACACTAAACTCCTGACAGGACACAATTTTCACACATTTCCACTCATTATGTGCAATTCTCAAGATAGCAAACTATACTTTTTGAACATAAATTACTGCTAAAAACATGTATCCTAACGGTACCTCCTGGCGAGGGGCCGTATGGGATTATGAAGGAATCCAGCAAAAACTGATTAACTTAACGCAGATTTCTTCAAACCTAAAAACACTTTTATGGCAACCGGCGCTAATGATAACTGGCTTTGGCCTGCTTTGTTAACCGCAGCCATTGCTGCTGTTGGGTATGTAGCCAAACTGCTTATTGAAACAATTAAAGGCATACGTACAGATGCAAACGCGCGGCGCTCGCGCCTGCTGGAATTGTACTCGTTAATAAAAGCCGGCGATACGGCGTTTAAAGTGCAAAGTGAAAACAGGAATAAGCTAATGGGTATTATTGAGCGAAAATATCCGCAGTTAATAGCGGGCAAAACAGGTTTTGAAGAAATAATGGAAGCATGCTTCAGCACCTTTACACCAGGCGAAAAAGAGTTGCACACTATAATAAGGGCTATAACCGTACACACTATATTTACGCTGAACACTGCCTTGCTGGACTGGCTTAAGAAAGACAATTTTTACAAATCGCGCAGGCATAACGATACAACATTGGCAAGGCTTTCTCAAAAGCTAACAGCCCTTGAAGCACACCTTTATTTATGGCTTGCCAAATACGCCATCTGGATACCTGATACCGATGCACATGCCTTAGTTTACCTGGCGGATGAAAAGCGGCATGGGGTTATTTTTCCAAAGGGCATTGATGTGCTTATTGAAAAAATACTTAAGTTAAAACCGTTGCCGGAAGAATAGCAATTTTTATAAGCAGTTATGTGTTAGGGTTAAGTTTATCAGTATTTTATCTCTATTTTTACGCATAACAAATATTTATAATGAACAGGCGGCACTTTATAAAAGCTTCGGGCATTACCACTACAGCCTTATTATTAAGCAGGTTAACATTCGCGCAGAACGGTAAATCATTAATGAATATGCCGGATGAAGTGTGGGTGCGCGGTGATCATGATTTTATTAAGCTTAAGCCGTCTAACCAATCAAAATATACTTATAAAGATATTGTTGTAACGCTGCAACACAGCGACAGCGCTTTACATGTTGATGTTACCAGCCGCACCATGCCGCTAATTTTTGTGCGCCTGCAATGGAAACACGAGGTAGCTGCCGCAACACAATGCCTTGCAGACCACTGGGAAAGAACTTATGGCGATGTTGGCTGGCTGCCTGCCCCGCTCTATAAAAAAATGCCATGGTATTTTATACAGCACGATGACAAAAATACAGCTTGCTTTGGCGTAAAAACCGGCGCTAATACAATATGCAACTGGGAACTGCGGGAAGGCAATATGCTGCTGGATATGGATACAAGAAATGGTGGCGCAGGTGTGCAACTGGGCAGCAGAACGCTGCGTGCCGCAAGTATTGTAACTACCAGCAATACGGCAGGTGAAACATTATTTGCAACGGCACAACGCTTTTGCAAACTGATGTGCCCTAAACCTATATTGCCTAGGCAACCTGTGTACGGCATTAACGACTGGTATTTTGCTTATGGCAACAACAGCTATGACCTTATAATGGAGCACACCAAACTGATGGCTGGCCTGGTTACGGACCATAGTAATATGCCATTCTCTGTAATTGATGCAGGCTGGGCAGTGTACTCACCATACTTTCCCGGTGATGGCGGCTGGCAGGAAGACTTTAGCAAGCCTAACGACAAGTTTAAAGACATGCATAAAATGGCCGATGCCATAAAAGGGCTGGGCATGCGCCCCGGCTTGTGGACCAGGGCCCTGTGCGGCAAGCATGATGAGGCTGCTAATTTATGCCTGCCTTCAATACCGGGCAGGGATAACCCCAAGATGCCGGTACTTGACCCATCAATTGATGAAAACCTTGCAAGGGTTAAATACAATATTTCAACCTATAAAAAATGGGGCTACCACCTTGTAAAGCATGACTACAGCACCTATGATATATTGGGCAAATGGGGCTTTGCCATGACGGATGATATTACCACCCCCGGCTGGAATTTTAATGATAAAACAAAAACAACTGCGGAAATAACGCTTAACCTTTACCGGGCAATTAGAGAATCGGCTGAGGATATGTACATAATTGGCTGTAACACTTTTAGCCATTTAAGCGCAGGCATATTTGAGATGAACCGCATAGGCGATGATACCAGCGGTAAGGAATGGAGCCGCACGCGCAAAATGGGTGTTAACACTATGGGCTTTCGCCTGCCGCAACATAATAATTTTTACGCAGTTGACGGCGACTGTGTTGGCCTTACCACAGATATACCCTGGAGCAAAAACAAGCAATGGATGCAATTGCTTGCAGAAAGCAGCGCGCCATTGTTTATATCTGCACAGCCTGCCGCGCTTGGTGAGGAACAAAAACAATTTATTAAACAATGTTTTACCAATGCAGCCAAACAACAGCCTGCAGGCGAGCCGTTAGACTGGCTTACCAACCAGTTTCCTGCCAAATGGAAGTTAAATAACAGGGAAGTTGATTTTGACTGGAGTTAAAATATACTTTTATGTTATGATCCGCCGCGGCGGACGATAAAACAGTGCATGAGTTATTAAGAGGTTTTTTGATACATACCATTGATATGTATGTAAGCATAAGAGATGCCGGAGTATGGTTTGCAAAACAAGCCCGCACCGGCATTGTTCGTTTTATAAATGCAACGCAGCCCGTGTTTTGACGGCCGCACCCATATAGCCATATTACCGCTCTTTCTATATCCTTAATATTTATTGTAATTTATATCCCCAAAATTAGGTATAAAAAATGCGTCTTTAATTGTAATTGCCATCATTACTAACGTAACGAACTTTGTAGCTGCATATATAACCTATTTTCCACGCACATAGTTAGTGTACAAAAGGCTTTATGAAAGCCAGTGGATGAGTATTGCCTGTAAAATATGGTTATATAGCTAACTATAATCCCAACCGTATTTTATATGAAAACAAAACTGTACCCCTACGTATTTATTGCTGCTTTTGTATTGGCCATGGCTGTTAGCCAGCAGGTGGCAGCCCAGCAACTTGAGTTAAGCAGCACCGGGCCATCAGGTAACGGCCCTGTACCTACATCAGCATCACCAACAACAACGCAAACGGCAAACTTGTTTTCAAATACAGGCACAAGCACAACCTTTAACGCGTATACCCCAACTATTACCGTTTCAGTAAATTTAAGCAACGAGCAATATACCAGTTCTAACTACCCGGGTGTTACTATAGGCGCCAATGTAGACAACCTAACCAAAACCTCATTAAAAACTGATGTTCTTTATAACTCTTTTAACTATATAGGCTCCCCGTCAAATGGTATGTTTACTTCGGCACCAGATGCAACTACAAACGGCCAAAATTTTGATATAGCTAATAACTACGGCTTTGTAATGTATACGGATGCATTTTACCAGGGCAACAATTCCCTTAGTGTTAGAAGTTACTATGCTAATTTAACCGTATCCTTTAGCCGCCCTGTTATTAACCCTGTATTACATTTTACAGGGCTGGGGGCTGCAAGTGGGGTTAACGGTACCAATTTATTAGCCTATTATACAGAGCTGGAGTTGAGTAACAGCGACGTTACCGCAGGCAGGACATTAACCAGGCTTTCGGGCAGCACTTTTTTTTCATTAGATGGTACCAATACCAAAATTTTAAATACAAACCCCAACGTAAATACTACTGCCGCCACAAACTACACCAGCGACCAGGTATACGCAGGCGCTGGCAGCGTAATGGTAAATACAGGCAGTACACCAATAAGCAGTGTAACTTTCAGGGTATACCTTAAAGGAAACGGCGGTTCGGGGCCGGGCAACAGCTGGATGCCTGCAGCAGGCGGCAGGATTGGGGATGGCTGGATGCTTTCTGCATCATTGGGGCTATATACCATAAGCGGTACTGTATATGATGATGCAAATGGACTAAACGGCACCCCTGCAAATACCGTAGATGGTACCGGTACTAATACCGGCGGCACCCTGTATGCCAACCTGGTTGATGCCAATGGCAATGTGTACGCGGTAACCACTGTGGCATCTGCAGGAACATATTCTTTTACAGCCATTCCCAGTAATTACACGGTAATATTAACCACTACAGCAGGCACAGTTGGCAGCCCGCTTTCTGCGTCAAGTTTACCAACTAACTGGATTAGCACAGGGGAAAATTTTGGTGCCACCGCAGGTAATGATGGCACAGTTGATGGAAAGTTGTCAGTAACGGTAATCAATGCCAATGTTGCCAATGTTAATTTTGGTATTGAAAAAATACCCACAGCCAATGCTGTAACTGCTGCCAGCCAACCCAACCCGGGTGGTACCACAACAGTAACAGTGCCTACCTTAACAGGCAGCGACTTGGAAGACCAGCCTACCAGCGGCAGCCTTAGCGGTAAAACGGTAATTATAACAACACTGCCAGCTAACGGAACTTTGTACTATAGTGGCATAGCCGTAACGGCGGGACAAACCATAAGCAGCTATAACCCGGCCTTACTTACTGTTGACCCTAATGATAACATTAGTACATTAACCTTTACCTACCAGTATGTGGATAATGATTTGCAGGCAAGTACTGCCGCCACAGTTACCATGCCTTTTACAAACTCAATAAGCGGTAATGTATATAACGATTTAAATGGACTTGCAGATAATACAGTTAATGGTACGGGTACAAATGCGGGCACAACTTTGTATGCCATATTATTCGATAATACAACAGGCAAAGTGGCGGCCATAACAACTGTTGCCAACACCGGCATCTATTCTTTTAATGCTGTTACACCAGGCGATGACTATAAAATTGAAATAAGCACAACTAATTCAGCAGTTGGCAATACCAGCCTGCCTACTGCAACCCTGCCGGCAGGCTGGTATAATACAGGCAGCCAGTTGGGTAGCGGTGCGGCCAGTAACAGTACGCCCGGCATACTAAGTTTAGGCACCCCGTCTACCAATACCAGCAATGCAAATTTTGGCATTTCCCAAATAGGCTATATGTACCTGCATAAAACAACAGAAGATGAATCGTTTAATACTGATTTTCCGTTTTCGGTATCGGGTGGGTCAACAACAGTAAGCAGCTTTAATTTAAACGATAACTCTGCTGCAATACCAATAAGGGATATTGGGGCATCGCAAAACGGCAGGCTTTGGGTTATATCTGGTTCCAGCGCCACGCCCGCGATAACCCTGTTTTACCGCGACGCGGGCAGTAGTGTGTGGGTGCAAACAAGTATAGCCAACGCCCAACGGGTTGATGGTGGAAGTGGCAGCACCTGCTATTATACTGATTTAAACGGTAATGTTATTTCGTATAACGGCACTACAGGTACAACTATTGGCGCCCCTGCCAATTATGGCAGCAGCAACGCTACGTATATTGGCAGTACCTGGGATAGCCGGCCTTATATTATTACGAGCGCCGGAAAAATATGGCGGTACAGTGGCAGTGGCACTACCTGGGCGCAAATTGGCGCCAGCACTAATAATTTTGATGTTGATGGCGACCCATCAACCGGTAATATTATAGTATCCAGGTCAGACGGTAACATATACAGCATTACACCCGCCGGCGTAGAAACCAGCCTTGGCAAACCGGCTGGCGCCAACAACTCAAGCAGCAATCCCCTGGCATTAGCAGCAGATGCATCAGGCAATATTTTTGGGTTATTTTTTGGTGAGTCAGACGGAGAAGTATATGTGTATAAATGGATTAGCGGCACAACCTGGTCTACAGCCGAGGTTACCTCGAGAAGCGACTACACCAATGCCACCGGAACCAATGGCGGCCTTACAGGCAGCATTGGCAACCAAATTTGGTTTGGTGGTTTTCATGGCACCAGTGCACCTTATGGTAATATTTTAACGCGCTCGGTTGATGGTTCGGGCAATATATGGTGGATTGATGATGAAAGGGTGCGTACCAGCGTTACCAATGGCAACTCAGAAATGATAGCGGTGATACCGGGTACCTATACGGTTACGGAAACACCGCCAGCCGGTTGGGACCTTACTAATATAACCCTTCGCGACCCCTCGTCATTGTCGTCATTCAATATAGCCGCTAATAATGCGTCAATAGCGGTAACGGCAGGTGCAACAGTACATGCTATTTTTCAAAATACCAAGGTAACCCCGTTTAGTATGACAACTGATTGCGGCAACGCTTATATTGACGATTTTGGTACAGGGACAACAGGTACTTATGGGGCGGCATTAACAGGCCAGACAACCTACCACTACACAAGTACCAGCAGCGTTAAAGACGGATATTATGCTGTTGTAAGCCAGTCTAAAGATTTCAGGACTACAGCTGTAAACTATTACGACCATACCAGCAACAATGGTACAGGCAGGATGATGATAATAAATGCATCTTACACGCCTGAAGAGTTTTTCCGCCGCAGGTTTACCGGGCTGGTTATTGGGGCAACCTATAGTTTTTCAGCCTGGGTATTAAATGTTACCCAAAACACCATTTTACCAAACGTAACATTTAAAGTGGTTGACCCAACAACTTATAATACGCTTGCATCTAATAACACCGGCAATATTGCCAATGGCAGCGGTTGGCAGCAGTTTACCCTAAGCTTTGTTGCTACAGCTACTTCTATTGACCTTATATTAAACAATAATACTACCGGTGGTTCAGGTAACGACCTTGCTATTGATGATATTAGTTTTGCACTGTCGCCCCCGGCTACACCGGTTACAACCATTACGCATACTACATGCTCATCTGCAACAGGTAGCATTACCATTACTTCGCCCGCAGGCTCTTCTTATCAATACAGCAAAGATGGTATTAACTGGCAGAGTTCAGCAACCTTTAGCAGCTTGTCACCCGGTATTTATACTATTTCGGCGCGTTTTATTGGTACTACCTGTGTAACCAGTTCAGTTAACACAGTAAAGGCATCAATATGCGGTAACGTATATAACGACCTAAACGCCCTTACTGATAACACGGTAAACGGTACAGGCACTGACGCAGGCAGCACTTTAAAGGCCGTATTATACGACAGCACAAGCATGCAGGTTGAAGATGTAGCTAATGTAGCGGCAGACGGCACCTTTAGTTTGTTGGATGGTTATGGCGATAAGTTTACTGTTTTTCTTACCACAACTGCCACTGCTGTTACCATTGGCCAAACGGCAGTGCCTATGGCCGCCCTGCCTGCCGGCTGGGTAAACACCGGTGAGCACCTTGGCGCAACTGCCGGCAGCGATGGTGTTGTAAATGGCATATTGCCTATAGGCATAGTAACAGGTAATGTTACCAATGGTAACTTTGGCATTGTTCAATGCTCTTCTCTTGGCCTTGCCATAACAGCCAGCGCCAATAAAACGTTGGTATGTGCTTCAACACCTTCAACAGTTACACTAACATCAACTCCATCTGGCGGTATAACACCGTATGCAAGTTATTTATGGACCGGCAGCGGGGTTAGCCCAACCAACACACAAAACACCAGCGCTATACCAACAGCCAGTGGTACATACAGTGTAACAGTGACAGATGCATTAGGCTGTACTGCAACGGGCACAACGGCTTTGGTAACGTATGATAATACTACTCCAAGCATATCCCCCAATTGCAGTGGCGGTGGTGCATCCCTGCAATTAATAGAAATCAATGGCGTTTCGTGGACATGGACGACAACCTCCGGCGGTCGTTTTTACACAGACGCCAGCTATAGCGTTAACAGCGACAGCGATGTATCGCACCTGCAGGCGCCATTTATAAATAAAGCAGGCAGCTATACTGTGCAAATGGTTGATGTAAATGGTTGCAGCAGTTCTGCTACTATACCGGTTACAACATCAAGCTGCACCGTGCTTGCGAGTAACATGACCGGGCTTTTAGCACAACGCACCGGCAACATAGTTGCATTACAATGGCAGGCAGCCAACAGTGCGAGCATAAAAGAGTTTATTGTTGAGCGCAGTACTGATGGCAGCAACTTTATTACAGCGGGAAAAGTACCTGTAACCACTAACGGCAACTATCATTTTGATGATGATGTATCACTGCTTGGTTGCATAAAACTATACTACCGTGTACAAGAAACAGGTGCAGATAACAGCCGTTACACCAGTAATATTATACCCGTAAACTGTAATGCAAATGATGCATCGCAGTATGTATTTAACGTGTACCCGAACCCGTTTGTTAGTGGAAACAAATTAACCGTAAACTATTCATTACCCGTTGGTATAACAAAAGGGCAAATAATACTAACCAACATATTGGGGGGCCAGCAATATGGCTATGTATTAAGCAACACAGGTAATGGCGTAAATACCGCCACCATACCTGTAAACAGTAACATGGCAGCAGGTACTTATTTTATCAGGATAATTAGCGATAAATGGATAAGCAAAACAATAAAAATTATAAAACAGTAGTCCTGTACATTGGCATTAAAGATGGTATATATGCAAAATAAGGATAAGCCCACGCAATGGTTTTTTTAAGCTGCAGCCTGGCGCCTTATTTTTTAAAATTAGTTACGTTTTGCCGAGTGCACATGTAGCCAAGGCGCAGCAACTATTATTTATGGTCACATGTATAAAGTAATATTATTACTGCTTTAATATCCCTAATAATTACCGTGATTTATATCCCCAAAATTAGGTATAAAAAATGCGTCTTTAATTGTAATTGCCTTTATTTCCGGCGTAACGAACTTTGTTGCTGCATATATAACCTATTTACAGGAGGCAAATAACCCCCGCTAAAATTATTAAAAGGGCAATTAAGCTACCGCCAGCCTCATATAAAATAGGTATTTGAAACGATAAAAAATACCCAATAGTACTTTATATGAAAACAAAATTATACCCCTACATTTTTACTGCAGTGTTTGCATTGGCTTTGGCCTTTGGCCAAACAGCAACCGCCCAAACTGTAGAAGAGTTCAGTTACCCAAGTGGCACCTTGCTTACAGGCGCTGGCTGGACAGCTCTTAGCGGTACAGGTACCAATAACCTTACAGTAACAGCCGGCAGCCTTTTGTACACAGGTACCATTGGCACGGGCATTGGCAATAAGGTAAGCCTCGCAAACAACGGGCAGGATGTTTATAAAACAATTACCACAATATCTTCAGGTTCAGCGTATGGCTCAGCCCTGGTAAATGTGTCTGCCGCCCAGGCTACGGGCGACTATGTATATTCGTTAGGCACAGCTGCATCACAAAATGCACGGGTATATATTAAAAGTAACGGTGCAGGCGGTTTTGTTTTTGGTGTGGCGCGCGAAGCAGGCACACCTGTTTATGAAGCTACAGCCCGTAGTTTTAATACCACTTATTTTATAGTAGTAAAAGAAACAATTGTTGCGGGTACCACCAATGATGTAGTAAGTTTATTTGTAAACCCGGCAACAGGCGGTACAGAGCCTGGTGCAACCATAACTTACTCAGCTACAGGCGCCGGTACAGGGGCAGACCCTGCGAGCATTTCTGCAATTGTGTTAACACAGGGCACTGCTGCCAATGCCGCTACCCTTACATTGGACGGTATAGCCGAAGGCACAACCTGGGCAAGTGTTACCAGCGCGCAGTACGATTTTGGCGACGCCCCATACAGCCCTTACGAGTATAATAATGCCCAAACAGCCGATGCCCCTGCACGTAATATGCCTTCTGCTACACTTATGTTAGGCACTACTGCTACTGATGCAGAAACGGGGCCTTATTCAATAAGCGCCACTGTTAATGCACCTGCCACTGCCAATAATAGCGGTGTGGGCGACAATGCAAATGGCAGTGCTGATGAAGACGGCATAACCGGCGGCGTGCCGCCCGGCATAAAAGATGCCTATGAATATGACCTGCCCGTAAAAGTACTTAACAATACCGGCGGCATAAAAACGCTGTATGGCTGGATAGACTTTAACCGCAATGGCATACTTGAAGCTACCGAAGTGCAAACATTTAATGTGCCTTCATCAGCATCTGCCCAAACAGACACATTAAAATGGACCAGTACGCAAACCCGTATTATTAACGGTACGGGCAATTTATATATGCGGCTGCGCATATCAAGCGCCACACTTGCAGATAATGCCAGTACCGCTACAGTGGATGAACGCAGCATAGCTGATGGCGCAAGCACCGGTAATGGCAGCATAATTGGCGCGTATGGCACACCAGCCACCGGCGAAGTGGAAGACTATTTGGTGCCGATGGCTTATGTGGATGTATCTGTATTTAATTCCTTAGTTGGCGTATATAACACCCAGGCCCCTGCATCAGGGTCAAACACCCCAACTTTCGCTGCAAATGCATTAGCCTCAACAGCCAATAACAATATTGTGGCTTCAGGTGGAAGCGTTAGGTTTGAGGTAAGGGTAATGAACACCGGTTTAACCGACCTGACTAATGTAGTGCTTACCGTGCCTGCTGTCAGTAATTTTACTGCAACAAGCGTAACAGACTCCGTAGGGCCGGGGCAAGGCGCTTACGCAACAGGCCCGACGGCAGCAAGTTTAACGGTGGCCAATTTGGCCACTGGCATCACAATACCTTTTTTGCCTACAGGCAGCACAGTAAATTTTATTATTACCGGCACAGCAGGTGCATGTGGCAACACCATAAGCAACTGTGCTACGGCAACCATACCTGCCACAGCTGGTTTTACTGAAATAAGCACCAGCAATAACAGCGACTGCGGCACGGTTAACATCGCAAGCCCCAGCGGTACAACAGCAGTGTACGAATTCAATTATGACTCAACTTATAATACTAATACTGCAGCCAACGGTGTAACTGCATCATCCCAAACAATAACAGCGGGTGGTACCGTTAATTTTAGGTATGTACTCATATCCGGCACGGCAGTACCGGGCATTGGCAACAGTTTTACCGTGCCTGTTACTTATGGTAATTTAAACAACTATTTTGCCGGCACAACTGATAACTGGCAGCAGATAAACCCTGCAGCACTTCCAAACCCGTCTGGTTTGCGTGACAGGATTAATTTTGTACCCGATGTTAGCTCATGGCTGGTAAACGGAGCGTTGCCGGGAGACCTAACTACTGGTACTTTTAACCTCCGCAAGATAACCAGTGCAAATTCGGCTGTTGCTACCAACCAAAATTTGGATAGCGATTTTGTAGCCTGCCTTAAAAGCTACGATCTTTTGCAGGTAGGATTTACTATTTTTAGTTTTGGCAGCCCCAGCATTACAACACCCGGCAACGTTGTAATGACCCAGCAAGCATTGGTACAACGCGGCGTAGGGAACTCCGGATTAGCATCAAGTCCCACAGGTTATGGTTATGGCTGGGATCAAAAGTTTGTTGGCGATCCTACGCAACGGGCCCAATATAGTACGGATGGCGGAGCAACCGAAAATAGTGGAGATCAAGGCAGGACAAATTTTTTAGGTCTGCAGTTCATCGGGAAAAATTTCCCATACAAGTACACTGCCCAGAGACAGGATAACAGCATCGGCGGCGGTCAGAACAGGGGCTATGAATTTATGTCGCAAATTACTTTTGTGTGGACGAGTATAAGTGGCACTGTTTGGAAAGACTCTGCGCAAAATGGCGTACTGGTAGCTGCCAATGTTACAAACGCCGGTGGCACGCTATATGCCAACCTGGTAGATGCAACAACCAACCAGGTAGTGCAGTCAGTAGCAGTGGCAAGTAATGGCACTTATACCTTTACCCAGTATAGCCCCAATTACACTTATAATATTATATTAAGCAGCGGCAGCCAGGCGGTGGGCAGCACACTTACCAAAAGCACCGCAGTTATGCCAAGCGGCTGGAGCAATGTAAGCACCAATATAAACGGTACGCCCAATGCTACCGATACCAGCGGGCAAATAACACTTACCACCCCTTGCAGCGGCAACACTACCGGGCAAAACTTTGGGTTGGAGCAATTGCCCAAAGCGGGCAGCGGCAGCAATACTGCATTAAACCCCGGTGGTACCACGCAGGCAACAGTGCCAGCCAGCACTTTTACCAATATAACCAGCAGCCTTAGCAATGCGCCCACGGCAAGTATTGACAGTATATTGATAAACGCTTTCCCTACAGGTGCAACAAGCATAACCATTAATGGTACCAACTATACCAGCAGCACATGGCCTGCAGCGGGTGTTAAAATATTGGCCAGCAGCACAGGTAGCCCTATACCAGCCATTACGGTTGACCCTGCAGCCAGCGGGGCCACAACAGTAACTATATCGTTTTTAGCTATTGATACCCGCCATCACCAAAGCAGGTATGCAGGTACCGCCACTATGAACTTTACCGCGCTTACCATTAGCGGCAACGTATATAATGATGCCAACGGCCTTACCAACAGTAAAGTAGATGGTACCGGCACCAATGCAGGCGGCCTTACAGCAGTACTTACTGATACCGCTACAGGCAAGGTAGTGGCCACTGCCACCGTATCAGCAGGCGGTACCTACACCTTTACCAACCTTGACAGTATTGTAACCTACAAAGCAGAAATAACTACCAATACAGCTACTGTTGGCAGCGCACCGCCTGCAGTTGCTTTGCCCACTGGCTGGATAAGCACAGGCGAACATTTGGGCAGTGGCACTGGCAGCGATAACAAGGTAGATGGCCAATTGGCCATAGGCCCCGTAACATCTGCCGGGGTAAGCAATGCCAATTTTGGTATAGTGCAATGTTCTGCCTTTGGCCTTGCAATAACAGCCAACGCAAGCAAAACATTGTATTGTGCATCAACGGTACCAACCCCGTCGGCGGTTACGCTAACCTCAACTCCATCGGGTGGCCTAACACCTTATGCAAGCTATTTATGGACTGGCAGCGGTGTTAGCCCAGCCAATACACAAAATACCAGTGCAACGCCAACCACAAGCGGCAATTACACTGTAACGCTAACAGATGCTTTAGGCTGTACCGCAACAGGTACAACGGCTTTGGTAACTTACGATAATACCACGCCAAGCATATCCCCCAATTGCAGCGGCGGCGGTGCATCCCTGCAATTAATAGAGATCAACGGTGTTTCGTGGATATGGACAACCACCTCCGGCGGCCGTTTTTACACCGACGCAAGTTATAGCGTTAACAGCGACAGCGATGTATCGCACCTGCAGGCGCCATTTATAAAAAAAGCCGGCAACTATACTGTCCAAATGGTTGATGCAAATGGTTGCAGCAGTTCAGCAACTTCAACTATTACAACATCAAGCTGCAGTGTGCTTGCAAGCAGCATGACCGGGCTTTCAGCACAACGCACCGGCAATACAGTTGCTCTGCAATGGCAGGCAGCCAACAGCGCAGCTATTAAGGAGTTTATTGTTGAGCGCAGTACTGATGGCAACAACTTTATTATAGCCGGTAAAGTACCTGTAACCAATAACAGCAGCTATCATTTTGATGATGATGTATCATCGATTGGTTGTATAAAATTATACTATCGCATACAAGAAACAGGTACGGATAACAGCAGCTATACCAGCAACACCGTGCCTGTAAACTGTAACGGCAACGATGCATCTCAATATGTGCTGAACATATACCCCAACCCGGTAATAAGCGGCAGTAAGTTAACAGTTAGCTATTCATTGCCTGCAAGTGTAACCAAAGCACAAATAGTTGTTACTAATGTATTAAGCGGCCAGCAATACGGCTATGTATTAAGCAACGCGGGTAATGGCGTAAACAATACCACTATACCTGTAAGCAGCATGGCAGCCGGTACCTACTTTGTAAGAATCATTAGTGATAAATGGATAAGTAAAACGATTAAAATTATTAAACAATAAGTTTTATAAAGATGGTATGTATGCAAAAATAAGGATAAGCCCACGCGACGGTTTGTTTTGATTGTTGCCTGGCGCCTTATTTTATCAAAATTAGTTACATGTTGCTGAGTGTACATGTAGGCAAGGCGCAGCAACTATTATTTATGGCCACATTCATAAAGTAATATTATTGCTGCTTTAATACCCCTAATAATTACCGTGATTTATATCCCCAAAATTTGGTATAAAAAATGCGTCTTTAATTGTAATTGCCTTTATTTCCGGCGTAACGAACTTTGTTGCTGCATATCTACCATACTCGCTAGCTCGCCAAGAAAGTCAAATAATTTCCTTCTAAAGATTGGAGGAAATTAATCGATTGTATAAAGTATGGCATATAGCTTTTACAATTCATCAACTCATTTTATGAAAACAAATTTACCCGTTTACAATAATCGCCGTAAAAGTAGATTGTTCGTGACCGTTGCATGCATTGTATTTGCACTAATTCAAGGGATGTCCTTTCCCGCCCAGGCACAAACAAACAAGTATCTTTCAGTTAATGGCAGCGGTTCTAAAACTGGTGCCTCGTGGACTAACGCAGCGGTTGGCAGCACTTATTTAAGCAGCCTTGCGGGTACAACCCCGGCAAACGTTCATATTTTTTTAAAAGCGGGTACATATACTTACCCCGCCACTACCGGAACTATCGGACTAGGTAATAGCTTTCTTTTGCAGGGCGGTTACCCAACAACTGCTGTAGGTATAGACACCAGCGGTTACGACCCTGTGGCAAATGCCACTATTATTAATGTTAATGGTTCATCCACCTTCGCTGACCAAATGTTTAATGATGGAGGCCAAAGCAATGCCACCGCCACTTTAAAAGGTATACAGTTTGCCGGCGGGGCAACCGGGTCTATGCTTGTAAATATAACAGGCAGCGTTGCTTCGGGCAGCAAGTATAATTTTACTGATCTTACGGTTTCTAATTTCAGGAGCATAGGTGCAATTTATATCTCTACAGCTTCCACCATTAATGTTACTAACAACGTTTTTAGCAGCAATGCCAGTGGCGGCAACCCCGGGGCTGCTTTATTTGTTACAAACGGCAACAGCACGCTTACCATAGCCAACAGCGCTTTTACAGGCAACAGCAGTTCTTCCGGCATAAGTGGCGGAGCTGTTTCTGTTGCCTGCAATACAACTATTTCCAACAGTTCGTTTTGCAGTAACTCCGACGGGGGTACTAATGGTGGCGGCGCCTTGAGCGATTACACTTATAGCACCTACCAAAGTACTTTTACTATAACAAATACCACGTTCAACGGTAACACTGCTACTAACAGCGGCGGCGCTATATGGAAAGGCAATGGCACTCTTATTGTTACCGGCAGTAATTTTTATAATAACAGTGCCACCAGTCATGGTGGTGGCGCCATAGCCAAAAAGCTGAGTTCCGGTGCGCCTTCCGGCGATATGGTTACAAACTGTAACTTTTACCATAATTCCACAACCAACACTGTAGTTTCTTCAGCCAATCTTAATGGTGGCGGCGCAATTAGTTTGGTAGGCGGCACGCAGGCTTTTACTATAACCAACTGCGTTTTTGATGGTAACAGCTCGTCTGTTTCTTCATCCGTAACGCCGGCTACCGGCACGGGAGGGGCAATATTTTATGGTAATACATCTAATACGCAAGGCGTTAATATATCGGGTACCACTTTTGTAAATAATACAACCGGCGGCAGCACTACAGCAGTGGGCAGCGATGTTATACTGTATGACGGCCTAAGCGCCTACGACGTATTTAACATAAGCAGCTCCAAAATGCAGTTGGCATCCCCCGGCACAGGGGTATATAAGGCTTTTGAGAATGACGGCACATCGCCCTACCGTTATATATTTGGCAGTGGCAATACGTTTAGCAATACCGGCGGTAGTTTAGGCTCGCTAACTTTTAATTGTCCAACAAATATAAATCTTACCATAAGTGGCACTGTGTGGAACGATGCCAACCACAATGTTTTAATAGATGGCACTGAAACAGGCGCCAATGCAGGCGGCCCGCTGTATGTAAACCTTGTTAATACCAGCAACGTAATAGTAGCATCTGCACTGGTGGCTTCAAACGGCACATTCAGCATGTCAAACATACCCCAAAGCATAAGCGGCTATACATTGGTACTTACCAATACAGCAACCGGTACCTCACCCGGCCCGTTGCCCACAGGCTGGGTAAATACAGGGCAAATACCCGGAACAAACAATACTGCCAGCCAAAGCGGTACAAAGGGTGTAATAACTACATCAAACGATTTTATCTCCGGTGCTGATTTTGGCATTTTTCAGTGTTCAACAGAATCACCGGCGCTGAGCATCACGGCCACGGCAAGCACTAATTTAGTATGTGCATCTTCACCTGTAACCGTTACATTAACATCAACACCATCAGGTGGTATAACACCTTATGCAAGTTATTTGTGGAGTGGCAGCGGGGTAAGCCCAACCAATACACAAAACACCAGTGCTACACCAACAGCCAGTAGTACTTACAGCGTTACGGTTACTGATGGGGTGGGCTGTACCGCAACAGGTACAACGGCTTTGGTAACGTATGATAATACCATGCCAAGCATATCCCCCAATTGCAGCGGCGGCGGTGCATCCCTGCAATTAATAGAGATCAACGGTGTTTCGTGGATATGGACAACCACCTCCGGCGGCCGTTTTTATACCGACGCAAGTTATAGTGTTAACAGCGACAGCGATGTATCGCACCTGCAGGCGCCATTTATAAATAAAGCAGGCAGCTATACTGTGCAAATGGTTGATGTAAATGGTTGCAGCAGTTCTGCTACTATACCGGTTACAACATCAAGCTGCACCGTACTTGCGAGCAACATGACCGGGCTTTCAGCGCAACGTGCAGGCAACATGGTTGCATTACAATGGCAGGCAGCAAATGTGGCGGATATTAAAGAGTTTATTGTTGAGCGCAGCACTGATGGCAACAACTTTATTACAGCGGGTAAAGTAATTGCAAATAGCAGCAGCAACTATCATTTTGATGATGATGTATCACTGCTTGGTTGTATAAAACTATATTACCGTGTAAAAGAAACAGGTACAGATAACAGCAGCTATACCAGCAATATTATACCTGTAAACTGTAATGCAAATGATGCATCGCAGTATGTGCTTAACATCTACCCTAGCCCGTTAATAAGCGGCAGTAAGGTAACAGTAAACTATTCATTACCTGCCGGCGTAAGCAATGCACAAATAGTGCTAACAAACATATTGAGTGGCCAGCAATACAGCTATGTATTAAGCAATACAGGTAATGGCATAAACACCGCCACTATACCTGTAAGCAGTAACGTAGCTGCAGGCACTTATTTTATAAGAATAGTTAGCGATAAATGGGTAAGTAAAACAATAAAAATTATTAAGCAGTAAGCCTGTTATAAAGAGGTTTTTTGGTCCGTCCCGGGTATGCATGCAAGGATAAGAAAGCCGGTGCATGGTTTGCAAAACAAGCCTGCGCCGGCCTTATTCTTTTCGATATTTGTTGCAAAGGGCTACGCAATACGGTACTACCTCATGTGCAGCATTTTTCATTTACACTTATGTATTGTGAATAACCCCAAATTGTTTAATTAACATGCGCATTCCCCCTGTTTTAAACGCTATTATTATTGTCGCTTTTTTGTGTACTTCTGCCGCTGCGCAAATAAGTGACAGCCTGTATAATACCCTGCCAGACAGCCTGCGGCCTAAAAATAAATTGGGCATAACCGATAAGGAAAGAAGCCGCATTATTTTAAATGTATCGCAGTCGGTTGTACAAAAAAATCACAGCGAAATGGAAGCGTGGATGCCCGGTATGAAAATGCGAATGCAGGCCGTGCGCCCCGATATTGAGAAAATACCTTACCTGGATGCCATTGCAGGATTTTACCTGCAGTCAGGCGAATATTCAGAACAGGTTTACTGGTATAAAAAACTGGTTAGCCTTGGCAGCGGGCAAACATTGTACAGGCATGAGGTGTGTTATGCCTATATGAACCTGTGCCTGTTGTATGCCGTAAAGCAGCAGCATGATACTGCCATTAATATGCTGCATGAAGCGCAGGATATAGCCCAGGCAAGCAATTACAAAGATGCCCAAAAGGACATATATTACCTGTACATGACTATTTACGGCAATATAGACATGTACCACGAAGCTATTTTATATGCAAATAACTACCTGCAAACATTTGAACCTGCTGAGAAATGGAATGATGTATATACGGGTACGGTGATTTCAAAAACCAGTTGTTTTATTCATTTGTATGATGAAGAGAAAAAGATGGAATATGCCGATAGTGTAAAAGCACTTGTTGCCCGGTTACTTGAAGCAAAAAAGCATGAAGCTGAAACATGGTACTGTATAATATATAATGACCTTGCCTACCTGTATTACCAGCAAGGTGACTACAAAAACGCTGTTACTTATTTTGATTCTTCCCTGCAGCCCAAATATTGTAAACCGGGTGCCTACCTGTACGAGGTTGAGTACAGAACCGTTTTGTTCAGGCACCTGGCCTTAATTTCGCTTGGGCATGGCGAAGATGTTGCGAAAGCACAGGTTATTGCAATACCAAAAAAAGACTTTAGCTCTTTATGCGCCTTAAACTATGTTATTTATAAGTATTACCATGCGCGAAACAATAGTGATGCGGCATTGCAGTATTTTATTAACTATAAAGAGAACCTTGATTCACTTAATATTTTAGGCCAAAAAAGCAAGCTGTTTGAAGCTGAACAAAAGTACTCAGTAGCCCAAAAGGAAGCAGCTATTGCTGTACTGGAAAAAATGAACCTTCAACAACAAAATACGCGCAATATTATATTGATGACCGGTGTAATAGCTTTGCTGGCAATGGTATTAGTGGCCGTACTGCTATATGTACGCAATAAACGGCAGGAAGCGCAACGGCAGGCTGAAAAACAAAAACAGCTTGACGTGTTGCATACGCTTGAACAGGAGATGGAATTTGAGCGCGTTAGGCAGCAGGCAGAAAAGGAAGACGCTATTAAAAAGTTTAGTAAAACAATATCAGGCAATATGCATGATGAAGTGGCCAGCAGCCTTGCAGCGATGTATTACCTGGTGGGCGATTTAAAAATGCAGGCAAAAGAACAGGAAACAAAAAGGGTTTTACAGGAGATAGAAGCAGAGGCGAAAAATGTTTACCAGGAGTCGCGCGATTTTATGCACCGCCTTGCCAACCAGCAAAACAAAGAGAACTATGATGTAACGGCCCTGCTTGAAAACCTGAGTGCACGTTTTGGGCCGGACATGGGGATGGAAATTTTAACCAGTGTTGATAAAGGTATTAAACAAGTATTAACACAAAAACAAAACAGTGAGTTATACAGGATAATAAAGGAAGCCGTAACAAACAGCCTCAAACACTCCGGCGCCACACAAATAAATATTGATGTTACTATTAATAACGGGCACGTTTATTTTAGCATAAAAGATAATGGCAAAGGCCTGTTACATGTAGCAGGTGCTGAAGGCATGGGTATAAAAACAATGCGTGAAGGTATTGAAGGCATGGCAGGTAGCATCTCTATAAAATCATATTCTTCGGGTACTGAAATTGCGGGTAGTTTTCCTGTTGAAGATCTTTCGAGCGGCGGTGCGGCGTAAATAGCTACGACTAAATATGGGGTTTATATAAACCTTTTTGTACAGCCAGTATAGCAAGATCGGTAGTGCGGTTAACATCAAACTTTTTTAACAGCGATTGTACATATTGTTGCACCGTGTTTAAGCTAATATTATTTTGATAGGCAATTTCTTTGGGTGTACACCCCTCGCAAATTTTTTGCAAAACTAACCTCTCCCTGGGCGAAAGGTGTACGGCAAAGGGGTCTGGCTCAAAAAGGTGCTCAAGTATTTTATTTTTAAGCGTGGTATTTATATACCTCCTGCCCGCTAAAACCGCCTGCATGGCTTCAATCAATTCCTCAAATGAAATATCTTTTGAAAGGTACCCATTGGCACCTTTGCGCAAAGCGTTTTTAACAGTTTCCCCTTCTATTATCGAACTTAATATAATAAACTTTGTATTAGCAAGCGAATGCTTTGCCTGTACAATGGCTTCTACACCGTTTTGCAATGGCAGCATAATATCCACAATTACAATATCAGGTGGCCCATCTTTAAATTCTTCCTTTAAAAAAGCCTCTGCGGTGTTATAAATAAATACTTCATAAAAATAAGGCGCTGCTGAAAGTTGCCCCTTCAGCGACTGGCTAATAATAAGATGATCTTCTACAATACAAATAGTCATATACCCTTTTAATACGCGGTGTTATAATGCAATTTGGCAGTACAATTATAATGAAGATTTTAAATAAGGGCTTCGAATACTTTGATACCAAAAATTAGGTACCAATAGTATAGTTACATATAAGGAATATACAGTTATACACATTTGGGGAAGATGGCACACGCTGCATTGGCGGAAATTTGCGTGGTAAAACAAGGTGCTGATTTTTAGAAAAAACTGGCGGCAACAAGCTAAGGCATACAAACTAAATTAAACCTGGCCTATACCTATAGAATAAACACACATCTTTTCAGCACCCTGTTAAGCAAAAGCATTTATTATTTTTTGCCTGTACAACCGGGCATAACACTTTGCAGACCTACATATACATACCCATGAAATATATAAACAAAATAACTAACAACAGGGGCTTTTTACAAAGAAGTATGACCAGAGTTTGCCTGATGGCAACCATGCTATTGATTGGTATGGTGGCTAATGCCCAGCAAGTTACTGAACAACCTGGCAATTGGCGCTGGCGCAATAATGATGGTAACGCCTCCGCTGCTGGCGCTACCTGGATGGCGCCATTAAACACCCGTATTATTCTGGGCCCTGGTAATACCAATGTAGTACGCCTACGTTGGCAAATGAGCAGTGGGGGGAATTATTCCACACAACAAATATTCCTGGAGTATATGGATGCAGGCGATATTACCGCCGGTCCGAATGGCAATTGGCAATATGTAAATGGGGTGCCACAACCTACAACTGGCAACAGTGGAGATGGGTGGGATGTTAAAACCCCAACTTCGGGAGTTTCCACCGGCTACACGGGAGGCAATTCTACCGGTATTGGTAACCACGCAGCAGGTCTTTGGCGTGTTATTGCGCCAAGAGGTAGTGCCCAGTATAACTCCTCTGTTACTGGTACTGGTTTTGGTACAGCATACGCCGACCCCGGCTCAGGTTCTCCCTTTATTATGGCGGGGGGGGCCGTATGTTGCAGTTTGACTGATGTTTATAATACCGGTAGCAGTACCGCCTGGAATATAGGTAGCTACAACGCTGCTGCAACTTCAGATGATCAGTTACTGCCGCCCCCCACTAATGGTTATAGTAGCCCAACGCCCACTAATGTGCGGCGGGCACAGTTTTTTGGCCAAAATAGCGGCACCCAGGGCACAAACTACCCGAGCAGCGGATCAGCAGGCGACTTTTTAACTAATAGTAATGGTGGCAACGTGTATGTAGAAGAACTTGAATTTGCTATCAAGGCAAACCCCGCCAACGCCCCTGTGCTCAACCATATTTATTTCTTTAGGATAACCGCTTTTGGAAAATTTTACAACAATGGTGTTAATGCCGGTGGTGTTCCTCCCGGTTACGCTTATGGGAGCCCGGATGCCGCTTATTATAAAGCTCCGTTCCCTTACCTAACCATTGTGCAATGCTCTGGTTTAACTGTTAGCGCTTCATCAAATAAATCGCAGGTTTGCCCTTCTTCGCCGGGCATTACATTAACATCAACACCGTCAGGCGGTACCACACCATATACCTATTTATGGAGTGGCAGTGGGGTAAGCCCAACCAACACACAAAATACCAGCGCAACACCAACTGTAAGCGGAACTTACACTGTTACGATAACTGATAACCAGGGCTGCACGGCACAGGGCACTACAGGCACAGTAACAGTAAACAGCGACCCAACAGTTACTGCTACTGCTGCACCATCAGCTGTTTGCATTGGTGGTACTATAACACTTACCGGAAGTAGCACGGGTACTCCGGCACAGTTAAGCGGTACGGTAATAGCCTCAAGCATTAATGGCGCGCCATATGGTTATCCTGCCGCCCTTGCTTTTGACGGAAATACCAGCAGCAGTTCATTTTATGACGATGGCGCGAATAGTGCCCCCTGGGTGGGCTTAGACTTTGGTGCTGCTACTACAATATCAAAATTTATTTATTACCCCCGTATTGGGTTTGAGGGCAGGATGGTGGGTGGTATGTTCCAGGGCTCAAATGACGCGGCCTTTAGCACCGGGGTAGTAACATTGGCCACCATCAGCACACAGCCGGCTGATGCGTATACAACTGCCACAAGTGCAAACACTACCACCGCTTTCCGCTATGTAAGGTACCTTGGCCCTTCAGGCAGCGATGGCAATATTGCTGAAATGCAGGTTTTCAATACCGGCAACAGCGGTTATACTTATTTGTGGACGGCCAGCCCTTCCGCCACAAGCGGCCTTGGCAGCGTAACTATTAACCCATCTTCGGCCACACCAACAACAGCAGGTACTTATACATTTACATTTAAAGCTACTGATGCCAATGGTTGCAGTGCTACAGCCACCACCAATACAGTAACTGTAAATAGTAAGCCGACAGTTACAGCAACGGGCCCGGCCAGTGTTGTTTGTGGCGGCAGCAATATTAGCCTTACAGCAACACCTTCAGGTGGTACCAGCCCATATACTTATTTATGGAGCGGCAGTGGTACTATCAATACTACTACCTCTCAAAACCCAACCGCCACACCGGCTTCAAGCGGCAACTATACTTATAGCGTTACTGTTACTGATAATAAAGGTTGTACCGCCACGGGCACAACGGCCAATGTTACTTACGATAATACGGCCCCCAGCGTATCGCCGCAATGTAGTGGTACATCATTAAGGCTGTTTGAATTAAATGGTTCATCATGGTTGTGGACCACTACATCAGGCGGCAGGTTTTACCCTGATAACACCTATAGTGTAAATAACGACAGCAGTACATCGCACCTGCAAGCGCCTTATATAAGGGTGGCTGGTAATTATACTGTTGCTATTGTTGATGCCAAAGGCTGTAGCAGTTCTGCAACTATACCGGTTACTGCATCAAGCTGCAGCGTGCTTGCAAGCAACATGACCGGGCTTTCAACACAACGCACCGGCAACACTGTTGCATTACAATGGCAGGCAGCAAATGTGGCGGATATTAGGGAGTTTATTGTTGAGCGAAGTGCCGATGGCAACAACTTTATTATAGCGGGTAAAGTGACAGCAACCACTAACAGCAACTATCATTTTGATGACGATGTATCATTGCTTGGTTGTATAAAACTATATTATCGTGTACAAGAAACAGGTACAGATAACAGCAGCTACACCAGCAACACGGTACCTGTAGCCTGTAATGGCAATGATGCATCTCAATATGTGCTGAACATATACCCCAACCCTGTAGTAAGTGGCAGCAAACTGACGATAAATTATTCGTTACCTGTTGGCATAAATAAAGCCCAACTAATTGTTACCAATATATTAAGCGGGCAGCAATATGGCTATATACTAAGCAACGCGGGTAATGGCGTAAACAATACCACTATACCTGTAAGCAGCATGGCAGCCGGTACCTACTTTGTAAGAATCATTAGTGATAAATGGGTAAGTAAAACAATAAAAGTTATTAAGCAGTAAGCCTGTTATAAAGAGGTTTTTTGGTCCGTCCCGGGTATGTATGCAAGGATAAGATGCCGGTGTATGGTTTGCAAAACAAACCGGCACCGTCCTTATTTGTTTTTAGGCGCAATGGCGTTGCCTCCCTTTTGCGCATTTTGGGCTAAAACTAAAACCTGTAGCTGCTATTTTACTTTATCTTTGCAAGCAATTGCCTAATTGTAATTGCACCCCCAACATGCGCTTATATAGAGCCATAACGGCTTTTATAATAGTATTAATTATCTGTACTCCTGCCGCCGCCCAAATAAGCGACAGCTTGTATAATGCCCTGCCAGACACACTGCGGCCAAAAAATAAGGTAGTACTTACACAGGATGAGAAAATAAAAATGCTGCACAATGCAGATCATGCCCTGATAAGCTACAATTATGCAGAACTTTATGCGCTTGTCCTTAACATGAAAAATGAAATGGAAACATCGTCCAATAGGCGCACACAGGTATATTATGCATCGGCTATTGCCAGTTTTTATGTTAATGCGCTTGATTATGATAAAGCATTAATCTATTATAAAAAAACGCTACAATATGCAGGCGGGGATACTGCATATAGCATCCCGGTCGCGCATGCAATGGTGTATATGGGCGGTTTATACGCCGTAAGACTTAAACAGGATTCTGCTTCTTATTTTCTGCGGAAAGGATTGGATATTGTAGGGGGCCATTTAGATTATTCCCTTGCCAGTGAAGCCTACAATGCTTATTTGATCATGTATGAGAAATTGGACCTGTGGGATGAGGCGATAGGCTATGCCAATAAATGCCTGGCATTGATGACGCCGCAAATGATATGGAATGAAGACTATACAATTATAACTTGCGAGAAATTAAATTTGTTCAACCGGCTTTATATTGAGACCAGGCAAAAAGAATATGCTGATTCAGCTATCGATATTGCAAAAAAAATAATGGTTGCAAAAAAAAAGGAAGCGGGGTTATGGTATGCAACCTGCTATTACAATTTGGCCGGCGTAAGTTTTGCCAGCGGCCAGTACCTGGTGGCAAAGGCATACTACGATTCGTGCCTTATGCCCGCCTACATCACACATAATGTTTTTGAGAACCTTCTTTACCAGGATAAGCTGGACAGGGCTATTTGTATGATTAAATTAGGCGATGAAGAAGGGGTGTATATATTAGAGACTATGCAGTTGCCGGAAAAAGACTTTCAATCGCTGCGATGGCAAAACCAGGCCCTTTACGAGTATGCCCGCAGCCATGGCAACTGGCAGGCAGCCCTGAAATACTATGAAAAATTTGTGCAGTACACTGATTCAGTGGGTGTAATAAGGCAAAGAGGGCAGGTGTTTGAAGTGGAACAGAAATACTCAGTAAAAGAAAAAGAGGCCAATATTGCTGTATTACAAAGCAAAAACCTGCAACAAAAAGCTGAACGTAACCAGATTATTGTGCTGTCAGCCTTTACTGTACTGGTGTTTGCCATTATAACACTTGTATTACACAACAGGAATAGGCATCAAAAAATGCAGAAAGAGCTTGAACTGGCAAACCAGCGCAAAACAATATCAAATAACATGCATGATGAAGTTAACAGCGGGCTTGCAACGCTTAAATATTTAATCGGCGATTTAAGGCACCATGCCACTGATGTTGAGGTTAAAGCGTTACTGGCTGATATTGAAGAAGAAACCGCCAGTGTATACAGGCAATCGCGCGATTTTATGCACCAGGTAAGGGGTATTGATACAGAGGAATACCTTGATGTGCCGGCTTTATTAAACAAACTGGCTTTAAGGTTTAGCTATGAGGCAGGGCTGCAAATTGATGTTGATTTTAACAAAGAAGAAATAGATAAGTATTTTACACAACAGCAGCATGATGAGATGTACCGCATAATAAAAGAGGCCGTTGCAAATACCACAAAATATAGTGGAGCTACCAAAATGGCTATAGTGATAAGAAAAGAAAAAAAACGTTTTTATTTTGAAATAAAAGACAATGGCAGTTGGGTTGAAAAAAATGATACTAATGGGGGTATGGGCCTAACAGCTTTGCACCAAAGAGCAGCAATATTGAAAGGCTGGGTGCAGGTAAAGGGGGGCCAGGATGGCACGGTTATATCTGGCAGCTTCCCAGTACAAAAAGGGCGGTGGTGGCAGGTATTTTAGTTGCATAAAATATGGGCATTTATTAGTGCATTTGCAGAGCGGCTTTAGTTTTCAGGGTGGGGGTTGTATAACCCTTTTTGAATGGCAAACACAACAAGGTCGGTAGTGCGGTTAACCTTAAACTTATGCATTACGTTACCAATATATTGTTGTACAGTATATACACTAAGTTTTAATTCATATGATATTTCTTTTGGCGTTTTACCCTGGCATATTTTTAACATTACTTCCTTTTCGCGGGGCGTAAGTTCCAGGGTTACTTCATCCTCTATCAGCACATGTTTAAACAGTTTATCTTTTAAAGACCTGTTAATAAATTGTTCGCCCGCACTAACCTTTTCCATGGCTTCTAAAAGTTCCTCTGTCCTGGCGTCTTTTGATACATACCCGCTGGCCCCCCTTTTAAAAGCATCTTTAATTGTGTAAATATCTGTTATTGAAGAAAGCAATATAACCTTGCATTTTTCGCCAAAAAGCTTACTAACCTCCGGCAACAGATCAATGCCGCTCATTCCTTTCATTAAAATATCCGAAATAATAATATCAGGCACAAAAGCCTTATGGTTTTCTTCCAAAAAGTCTTTGGCGTTAGCATAAACCTTTACATGGTAGCCCATTTCCTCGCCCTCAAAAAAACTTTTAAGCGTTTCTGCAAAAATTAAGTGGTCGTCTAATATTACTAAGTTCATGCTTTGGGTTTACCACAAAGATATTGCACCTATGTTTACCCTGCAGCCCCCATTTATCCTTAAAATTAAGGATAGGTTGCAAAGGTGTTTAAGGATAGGCAGCGCAAAATATATACCCCAATTTTGCTTATTATAATAAGGTAGTTAAATAAAAAACTACGCCGGTGCAAAAGCGTGGGCATAAGCAGCAGCATACCTTCTTAAGCTTTTAATTGCATACTATACCAACTGGCAGGCTTGTAATTTAACTATAGTACCGGTGTTGGTAAAATGCAAAAACAATAATTAAAGGGTTTTGTATTAACTGCAGTTATTAATACGCCAACAAGCTTTACGCACAGCACCGATAACAATTTGTACCCCAACCGTACTTATATGAAGACAAAAAATTTATATCCCTCGTTAATAGTCACGCTAATGCTTTGCCATTTTGCCAATGCACAGAACGGCTATGCCCACGTGCTCCTCAAACATATTTCGAAGGTCCCTCGCCTGGTTGACTGTGCACGCTTAAAAATAGTAGGGGTACAACCGTTAGCAGCTTTAGTATTAGCAATCATGCTACCTATTACAATAACCCAGAACCCAGCAAATAGTTTATGATACTGAGGTTGTCCGGTGGCCGTTGTAAAGTGCGTGGCGGGCAACATTTGGACATTAGTGCGCCCGACACAATTGAACAGCACTATCAGGGTGCGGGCACCATGAATAGTATCAAATTTAAAAAGCAGCAAAACAAAAAAATCCCCATACTGATGAAAAAGGCAACACTACTTTTTGCAATATTATTTATGGCGGGCAAAGGCATGGTAAACGCCCAGGTAAATGTGGGCAGCACGGCAGCGGCCGACCCGAGCGCCATGCTGCAGGTAACCAGTACCAACCGTGGTTTCAGACCGCCGCAGGTAAGCATAAGCTATACACGCATTTTTACCTTAACCGCCCCAACCGTTGCAAACGCCGCCAAAGGCATGGTGGTGTACAACACCAACAAAAATATTACCGGCGACACCACCTACCCAGGCAACGGTGTAGGGCTGTACACCTGGGACGGCACTGGCTGGCAATCAGCTTATTACACCAACGTGGTGGAATATGTGGCCAACGGCAAGGCCTCTGCGTCTGCGGCGCCAGGCACATCATTATCGACACCATTAGCGGTGACCCTTGACCTTGACAGCGTGGCATACATACAGGCATCTGATGTAACGGTAAGCGGCACAACGCTTACTCTAAGCAAAGCAGGCAATTATAAATTCGACATTACTATACAAGCGACTCTTCAGCCGGCTTCGGGAGTGAACGAGACCAATTACGCGGATATCCTTTGTTATATGTTGATCAACGGGGGTATCATTGATAAAGCTGCGGCCTCCATACTGCCCGCAACAAATGGCACAAACGCGGGTCTCACCTATCTACTTTCGCGCAGCTATAACTATAGTGCCGCTGCTGCTGGCAGCCAGTTTACGGTACAGGCCGGCACTTATGGCTTTAGCAGCAGTTCATACTGTATTTTCAAGATCATCTCTTTGCAAATAACACGTATAAATAATTAAGGCCGCCCCTACTTATAAAAGGGCCGGCATTGCGAGTACATAAAAGATAATAATAAACTGTTTATAAGGCAGTTTAATTAAATAGTATAAATAAAATCGCTATGAAAAAAAGATCACTGATTATAATGGTGTTGTATTTGGCCGGCTTTAGTAACGCCATATCCCAAACAAATGTGGGCAGCACTGCGGTGCCGGATGCCAGCGCAGCCCTACAGGTAACCAGCACCACACAGGGTTTTAGACCGCCACAGGTAAGTTTAACGAGCAGTACCACCTTTGGGCTTACCGCATTTGCCACTGCCAGTGCGGCATACGGCATGGTGGTGTACAATACCAATCCTGCCATAGCCGGGACGTTGGCTTACCCGGCTTATGGCAAAGGACTTTACACCTGGGATGGTACCGGCTGGGTAGCCCCATCAGCAACGCCCATCGTATTTTGTGCAGGCAACGGGGTTGTCACCAGCGGCGTTGTCAATAACGTAGCTACCAATCCGCTTGATCTGGGCACGACCTACATTAAAACCGCGGATGTAACGGTATCGGGCAACAATACGGTCAACTTTGTTACTGCGGGAACTTACAAGATAGATATTTGTGTGCTCGGAAATTTTGCCCTAAATAACACCGCCTATACCGGCTTTTTAAATTTGGCTATCATAAACAGCGGCGGGGGTACTTACCAGGGGCGTTTTTCAGTGGCCCCGGTATCGGCAGGCACAGGCACCACGGTGGGCGCCAACTACTTGCTGCAATATTCATACATCATGCCCTATGCGGTATCCAGTTATCTTACCATCAAAGGCTTGAGTTATGCGGTCAATGCAACGGGCCAGTCTACAAGCTTTCAGGTACAGAGCATTCAAATAACGCGGGTGAAGTAAAAGCATGTTTTGCCTTTAGTAAAGGGTAAAACACATAAATTATATTTTAAGCATAGGGAGACTTTAGAACCAGCAGAAGTGAGATTAACCATACATAATTAATATAGCAATTAAAAGAACATACATGAAAAAGTTTTTAGTATCGTTGGCTTTTTGCCTGATCGCCTTCCTCGGAAGCGTGAAAGCGCAAATGAATGTAGGAAGCACCGCAGCCCCGGACCCTAGTTCCATGTTGCAGGTAAGCAGCACCACGGGTGGCTTCAGGCCACCACAGGTAAGCTTGAGCAATGCAGGCGTATTCTGCCTTACATCACCAGTATCACCCAGCGTTGCGTATGGCATGATCGTGTACAACACCAATGGCAATATCAGCAGTACCAATGCCTACCCTGCCCATGGGGTGGGCGATTACTGGTGGGACAGTCTCGGCTGGGTACCCCTTGCCTTCAGAAACCCCACCGAATTGGTATCTTTCGGTTCAGCAAGTGGAAATACGTTGGACAATACCAATACTGGCGCGCTCAACCTGGGGGGCACCAGGTATATCAGCACCGCCAATGCAGTGATAACAGGTGGCGGAAGCATACTGCAAATAGTGACGGCAGGCGTTTATAAGATAGATATCGACTGCCGCGCATCAAATGTGGGCAGCACATCCAATACAGGCAACACCACAGGCAATACTGCCATATTTACCAGCTATTTGTATAACGGCAGCACTTTGCTTACCTCGGGGTCTATTACACAAACCTTTATTACAGGCAACCTGTCAAACGACTATGTATATATGCACGTGTGTTACTCTTATATAGGCAGTTTTGCCGCACTCAGCAATTTGACGATCAAGGCCATTTCTGAAGGGATGCCAGGCGGCGTAAACAGCACATTTGAGGTGGTGGCCCTGTATGTGCAACATATACAATGACCTGCTTTAAACTACAACTTGTGTTAGATGACCTTTTAACAACTTATGAAAATACCAACAGCCAATGCTGTTGCCTGAAACCAAATAAACTGGATGAAGGCCTTTGAACGGGCCACCAAAAAATAAAAACAGACACAATGAAAAAATTCTTCTCCATATTGGCCAGTTTGGGTGCATTGGCGGCTTATGGCCAAAACAGCGTTAACGGCCCCATGGGGGTGTATACCGCGCAGTATAATGCTGCCACGCTTGTGTTAAGCGGCGTTGTAACCAATGGCGGCAGCATATTGGTTGGCGCTGGTGGCAACTGGTACCTGGCAGGCAACGTGACCAGCAATAATAAAAACGCACCCAACAGCCCCAATAGCACGGGCCGTGCTGAGAGCATTATATTTACAGGTACCGGCACATACAGCAATGCATCTTCCAGCATATTTGTGAATGGCTACGCAGGAGTTGTTTCACCATCGGCCACTACCTTCGTGCTGCCCATTGGGGATACCGTCTCCTCTGTTTTTTATGCCCCTGTAACAGTACCGCAGTTAAGCACTAACACTACCATGGCATATTTTCCTGGCCCGGGCAGCACCACCACCACAACTGTTGCGGGCAAAGCAACAACTATATTCAGCCCGTACCTTGATGCCATAACTTCCAGCGCTACAACAGGCAGCTTTACCTTTACCTACCCCTCTGGCTTCACTAACAAGGGCAACAACTTTTTGGTTGACAGTACATATAGCGGCAGCCCTTATACGGCACTGGCATCGGCGCTGCCATTATGGGTGTCAGCAGGTTCAACGGTAAGCACATCATCCATCACAATACCGAGCAGCACATCCAGGATTGCGTTCGGCACCCAATGCACGGTGAGCATCAACGTAACGGCCAATAAAAGCATAGCCTGCGCTACACCGGCCACAATGGTTAATTTAACTTCTACACCCGCCAATGGCATAACGCCCTATGCATCATATGCGTGGACGCAAACAGGTACCGGCACCATTACAACCAACAGTTCACAAAACCCAACTGCCATGCCTACTTCATCGGGCACCTACAGTGTAACAGTTACAGATGCAGTGGGCTGTACCGCAACAGGTACAACCGCCAGTGTTACATACGATAATACAATACCCAGTGTATCGCCTATATGTACCGGTACATCATTGAGGCTGTTTGAAAACAATGGCGTAAGCTGGTTGTGGACCACTACATCTGGCGGCAGGTTTTACCCTGATAACACCTATAGTGTAACTAATGACAGCAGCACATCGCACCTGCAGGCGCCGTATATAAGGGTGGCGGGTAACTATACTGTTACTATTGTTGATGCTAATGGCTGCACCGGCAGCGCTACTTTACCTGTAAGCGCCGCAAGCTGTAGTGTGCTAGCAAGCAAGATGACGGAGCTTACAGCAAAACGCACAGGCAATTCAGTTGCACTGCAATGGCAGGCAGCCAACAGCGCAGGTATTAAAGAATTTGTTGTTAAGCGCAGCACAG